>Ga0209367_1002289_pt1 | contig 25125 bp, 13 predicted proteins | sample WorMetLIZISLAND2_FD_187412 | JGI IMG/M metagenome (GOLD analysis project Ga0209367, IMG submission 187412) | Marine gutless worms symbiont microbial communities from Max Planck institute for Marine Microbiology, Germany - Olavius geniculatus... ... | reverse complement strand
AGTAAATAGTCTATGCGGGTACCCGGGTAGTAAAAAATTACCCGGGTAGTTTATTACCCGGGTACCCGACGGGTACCCGGGTACCCGCGGCAGCCCTAGTTATTGTCGAGTTGCTGCTCGAGTCAATTAGCTCAGTGTCAGACTACGTCATCTCTCACTAGCAACATAACGTAGTCCCACCAAACTGGCATGCATGGTTTATTTTTTGACGAACTGAACAATGAGCAAACACCAGCACCACCGTCTAATGGCGTACGTAAATAGGCGCACGTTCGCGTCAACCAATGACCACTGGGCTCGTCCTGCTTGCCAGTTCGTGTCGATCACTTCAGTTCGGTCGCTCTGTACGCGCCTTTACATTGGCGTGCATAGCTGCACGGACGGCTGTGGACGTTCTTGTGTGCAATAGTCTAAATAATCTGTGTCCGTCGTGGCGGCGTGTCTAGGTTATCGCTGCGGAGGGCGAACAGAAAGCTGCCAGGGCGTTGAAGGAAGCATCGGACGTCATCAGCGAGTCTTCGTTGGCGCTACAGCTGCGCTACCTTCAGACGCTGAACACAATCTCGGCCGAGAAGAACTCCACCATCATCTTTCCGATGCCGATCGAGTTTCTCAACTGCGCCGTGCAGTCGACGTCGCCGCCCGTACAGCAGAGCGTAGTCGCCGTCGTCGACTAATGACCAATGGAGGGGGTGTTGAATGAAAATGACGGACTTGAAAATGAGCCGTACCGTCGAAATTGCACACATGAAATAGCAGGATATGAAATTGCAGGACAAAAGTAGTATTACTAGAGATTACATATTACAGTGAAGTTGGCAGTGTTTTATTTTAAAAAAACTTCAGTGAAGTGTTGCAGAATAACTATGCTTATAAGTAGTTTTTCGTCGCTGCCACACAAGCAAAAATGGCTAACAATCATGTCCTGCGTTTTCACGTCCGTCATTTTCAGCGCCCCAATGCAACCGATAGACCGACAGAGCGACTTGTGTATATCTTGATCATCACTATGCGCCTTCTGTTGTGCGACTGTCGACCGAACGTCAACTGCTGGTCGTCTGCGTGGACACCGCGCGGTGCGGTTTACCGACGTGCGTCGTCAATATACCGCGGTATTCTGTAGGCGATGCGATACTACCGTGTCTCAAAAATTACGTGCCACTTTTGGTTTCTAAATAACTCCGTGAAACATTGACCAATTTTAATAATTTTTGACAGGCAACATCGAGAAGAAACTTTTGTCGTAAATGACATTTTGAGCACATGCTATAATACTGATGTGACATGTGACACGTGTGACTTTTTGAAAGATGATAATAACTATTTGCCGCTTTTTAATAAACCATTTCTGAGCTGACGCATGCGTTACCCAGTATGAATTCATTGTTGAAAACAACTCAACTGTGACTTCTGCATTTCACAAGGTAGTGTAGCAACAGTATTAGAGTGATGTGGGCAAAACTAGTCATTTACATCACGTTTCGTGTTATTTTTTTCAAGCGTATTTTCTAATGAGCGTTGTGATGATTTTGTTACATTACCTACTCGTCCATTGGTTGTTGATACAGGTGGATTAGTCCTTACGTTTGATTCAGTTTTGTCTAAATTAGCTAGAATTAAAATAAATAAATCAGCAGGACCGGACTCTATATATCCAAGGGTACTTTACGAATTATTTTATGAAATATCAATCCCTTTACTTCAAATTTTTCAACGATCTTCTGAGAGTAAAGTTTTGCCATTAGATTGGAAAGAGGCTAGTTGTTCCTATCTTTAAGAAAGGAAAAAAGTGTGAATTAAATAACTACAGACCTATAAGTTTAACTTGTACTGTATGTAAAATATTTGAATCTATAGTTAGGGATAACTTGCTAGAACATTTCAAACAAAATAAATATTTCTCTGATAGACAGTTTGGTTTTCTAAAAGGCAGATCTACCGTTACTCAGTTATTATCTATTTTAGATGACTGGACTGAGTTGTTAGAATCAGGAGGCAGAATTGACGTCATTTATACAGATCTCGATAAGGCATTTGATAAAGTTCCCTATCGCAGACTTATTAGCAAGTTATATAGTTATCAGGTAAATAAGGAAATAATTATATGGATAGAATCTTTTCTTATTGGTAGAAAACAAAGGGTTAAGATTGATGATGTTATGTCAGAGTGGTCCGATGTTCTCAGTGGCATCCCTCAGGGTTCAATACTTGGACCTGTTTTGTTCATTATTTACCATACATCAATGACTTAATCGAGTCATGTGGGGAATATGCCAAAATTTATCTTTTTGCAGATAATGCAAGGCAATATAATCATATCAAGTGTATAGTTGACGCAGAAATATTACAGTCAAGAAATGATAAATTCACAGACTGAGCTCACAGATGGTTAGTTAAACTTAGTACAAAGAAATGTAAATCAATGTCATTCTATCAACGTCAGTATGATACTACGAACAATAGTTTCACATACAAAATAGATGGTGTTCCATTGGAACAGGTCGAGTCGTATAAAAATCTTGGAGTCTTGTTTGATCCTTTTTTATTGTTTGATCAACACAATTAGCAATATGGTCAGTAAAGCATATATTATTCTGTGTTGGGACTTATACAAAGAAACTTCCCGAGAATTACCCCGGGAATGCTTCGTTGTTCTGTATAAAAGTTTGGTAAGACCACATTTGGAATATGCTAATACTGTTTGGGCTCCTAGAAAGATATGTGATATAAAAAATTGAAAAAGTTCAAATGAGGGCAACAAAATTAATTAGGGGTCTTTCTTTACGCGAAAGGCAATTAAGAGGGGATAGATTCAGTTATATAAATATGTAAATAACAAGTATGATACCAATTTTGTGTTACAGTTGAAGCATAAATGTATGCTAGAAAAGCGTTATGATACCAGGGGTCATAGATACAAAATGGTGCCCCAGTTACGCAAATATGATCTCCGGAAACATTTTTTTTTGTAAATAGATTAGCTAAGCTATGGAATTCACTACCTGATAATGTTGTATCAGCATGCAGTGTTAGTAGTTTTAAGAGACGTTTAGATTTGATCTGGCGTGGTTTTAGTTTGTATTATGATTATAAATAGGTCATCTAGTACCGGAAGTCAATGTAAAAACAGTATTAGTTTAGTTTTTTGTTGATATTCGTGCTAAAGTTATCTACTTCGGACGAAAAGAGAGGCCTTCGGCCTGCTTCCAGATATCCATTGATGATGATGATGATGATGTTTTTTCATGATGCTGCGTGCTAGAAATTATTAAAATTGGCCAATGTATAGGCCACGCAATGATGAATATAGGCTTAACAACAGCTTCCCACGTCTACCGTGCGTCACCAGGCGAATAATTAAACGAAAAACAGCCGAATATAGAAAAGTCGGATGTGCAGAAAAATGTTTAACCACAAGTAGCTACTTCTTATGGCAATTCAGTGGCTATTGTGAGTCTGTGGTCAGAAGTATGAGCCTAATTTGTAAAGCAGGCAGCCTGGATTGAAAAGTAAACCATCACTGGGTTATGCCAATGAGAATACAAGAAATTTGAGCTAATGCTCACGAGACGCGCGAAAGCCTATAGCAGTTCCTGTTCAGTAGTTTAACTGAAAATTGGGGTGTTCACGCTAAGTTAATATACAAATACCAAATTATCTATCTGGATCGCAAAACAATAGTTCCGTGGCGCCACCTTGAGAATGATTTAGACTTGTGTCACAGCCCGAAATCGCCAAAAAATCCAGAAAACACTCTATTTTGGCGTTCAAGATCATTGATCTCGGCGCCAATCGAGAGCCAGTGTACGACTTCCTATTAGTGATTAATAGTAACCTAGGCCCTATCTCGCACCGTTACTGAGATACAGCAACTTACTGGCCAAAAATCGAAAACTTTGCCCACCCCCCTCGCATTTAGCGCCCTCGTTCGGGATGACCCCCTTCGAATTTATGGAAAAGCTTCATGGTTTCTGAAACTAGAGTCTTCCAGGCAGCCTACGGTGAAGATTTCGTAATCCTAGCTCGCACCGTTTCTGACTGATCCACCCGTGTGACGGACAGACAGACGGACTGACAGAATTGCGACGGCTAAGACGCGCTAAAAGCAGTAGCTGCTTTCGCGCGTAAAACTGGCTGGATATAATGCAAAAATCGAGCTCTCCTTCGAAAAGCTGTTAGGTCTATCTAGTTATTGAGTAAAACAGACTTCCAGCGGCCCCGACCTGCGGACCGATACCGTGATGTTTCTACTGACAGTTTTTTTATGCGCGCCATGGCCTGTGGGGCAGCCCACAGTGAAGATTTCGTGATTCTAGCTTGCACCGTTTTGATACAGATCACAAGTATGACAGACAGACAGACGGACAGACGAACGGACGCCTAGACGATGGCTAAGATGCGCGAAGCATTCTGCTGCCACGTGCAAAAATGTTCCCCTTGCACTAGATCGCTGAAATTTTGCATCCCTAGGTTTATGACACATGGCTAATTATTCATGTAAAAGTTTTCTCCTACGACCTACCCTTTAGCCACAATACATCCGTGACAGACGACAGACAGACGGACTGACGACGACAGACGAGAACCGTACCATAAGATCAACCGTTACTTAAGTACGGTCGGCTAAAAATCGGGCAGGGTCACCTTTGGTAAAGTTATGAAGAAAAAATTGGTGCCGTGCTTTTAAGGAATATAGCGGAGGTTTCATAAGTGTGTTTTCTGCACCACTAAACATGTTAACTATATTAAGCAAGCAAATAATATAACTATATTTACACAATAACCACTGACACCAGTGAACACAGTGAATTCAACCAATAGGCTACCATGAATGCAATTCATTTCTTTACATGAAAATCATTCCTAAGTGCACGTACTTATGTTAGCGCTACAAATTACAACAAAAAATTGGTCAAAGTAATCAAACCGAACCACACAAACGCCCAAGTACAATCATCTGCAGTTAAACAACCACGTTATTACCATCGTGTTATCAGCAAGGAGCCACAAGAGCCGTAACTGTTATCGTGAAACAATAATGCACAAAACTAATGATAACTCGTATCACAACTGGAACAAATTTTCACCCAGTAAACATACAGCTGTGCACATAAAACTGAAATCAACGGTAACAAACAAAAATGGCTCCAGTTCAAATTATACAATTAAATAGGTAGTCATCCATTTCGATACCACACTGGGTACACCAGTTCTTGTGTGTTACGACAGTGCAGACCAGACACCAAAAAGCAGAAATCTATGACAGAAAATCTTGTGCAATTCTACAATTCACTGTACTGGTGACCTGTTCCATTAATAACTAGAAAAGCACTCGGAGTGTGCAGACCTCCGCCAAGCATATTGATAAATCGCAATAAAATTTGCAATCCGGATCTGACCCGGATCAATCTTTGTGATGTGATAGGGAACGACCTCCTTAACAAGTGTCTTTAATTTCATAAACATCAGTCAGTAATCAATTGAAATATTGAGGAACAAAATTTTATGCCCCATTTAAAGCAATGTTAACGAAAATTTCAAAGTGAACCAGAATCCAGGATTCCTTCCGGATCACCCCCAAAATTGAATCACTTGTAGTTTTTGCCATTCCCAACATTCCCTGAAAATTACAGAAAGATCCTTCCAGAACTTTTTGAGTTATCTTGCTAACGCACAGACAGACAGACAAACTCTGGCAAAAACATAACCTCCATGGCGGAGGTAGTGAAGCAGCACTGGTCTATAACTAGAACTGGGACAGACCTCACAAGACATGCATTCAATGTAGCTGGATCACTGAATGGTCTTCAGAGACATTTGCTTAGATACAGTTACTTTCACAAAACACCTTCAGACCTACATTCTTCATTGCACTAAGATGCTGATACATACACAGTACGAAGGACGGATCGAATGTCTGCTCAGAATTAATGCAGAGAAAGAGGCATAAATAAAAAATGAAGAATTGAGGCAGACCTCAGATAATGTCACAATGACGAATATAAACCATAAAATTTGCCAGAAACTCGGTGCTGCATCAAAAGAAATACACATATTACCCACACTCAATGACAACATGTAATGTCTTGCATTTGCTTATTATCTCCGCCAATGGAACGAAGTGAATTGGAGGAGATTATGAAATTGGTCGATCTGTCCGTCCATTTGCCTGTCTGTCTGTCTGTGTACACGAATTGGCAGAGATATGCATTCCAACGAGCATCTTTAAGTTCTTATAATTATTCCTGTTTGGCAATTATTCGGGAAAACCATTATATTACATATGCATTAAAAACACATAAAAATGATTCTCCACTGTTTCCACACTCGGAGACAATTCACATACACAAACAAAACAACTAGGTAAGCCACATAACCGCTCACTGACTGCATAGTTGACTCATTAGCAAATCACCCGCCTCTGGAGTGCTTCTGCCTATTCAACTGCAAAAGCACATCTACGCTGTACACAGCGACTATCATTAAGGTCAACCTGGGTTAGCCAGTTGCCCATTTCATTCTTAGTCTCCAATTAACTGATTATCCTCGTGGCACCAATCAACTTTCTGCAACTTTCTTGCTCCTGACACAATCTAAGCAGCTCTTCTTCTCCGTGAGTCTGCTGTCTCGGTGGTGTAACAGTAGGGTTTCAGATTTATGATCAGGAGGTCGTGGGTTCGACACCTGGTTGGGTCATTATCATGCGGCTACTTCTTGGATGGGTGACTGTCTGTGAACAGGTAAACCATCTAGGTATATAAATAACACCAAGGTCAACTCAGCCTTCCATCCCTCCAGGGTAGGTAAATCAAATACTGACCTGTCTGGCTGGTATTAAGGCAGGGCAGTGTTCACCTGCATCGGGCAGCAGGTAACACTGTGTGACCCCACATGGCAGGTGATGCTCCACAGCTCAGTGAGGGGTTTCCCATAAAGAGCTATAAGCAAACTTAAAGATTAGCCTATTTTTCACTCCTTCTCCATCACCATATGCTGCTTTCCAAATACACATCATGTCAAAACCAACTTCAGCTTGCTTGCTTCAATCGCAGCAATTCGCTGGGCTCTCTATACTTGTCTTCCCAGCTATCTAGTAATCCCAATAGTTGTTAGTATCTGTTAAGCCATCGCTATGCAATGAAACCAGATAAATGATATGTATATTAACACATCACACAAATCCCATCATGCAATGTACAAGTACGTGCCAGTCAGCAGCATTTGAGCATGTATCGACATTAGACGTGTGTCATCAAAATACTGTACACAGATCTGTCAACACCCTATGACGTGGACAGCTAATAGCGATAATGCAAATTTGCCTTTAACTTAAGACTAACAATAAGTAATGTCCAACTTAACAGGGGTAATAATTTCCATGCATATATATAAATACAAAACTAGTTGGTTAGACAACAAAACTATGATCACTATTAACAGCATAATGACACTAATGTGGAACTGATCCATACTCTATGTGAAAGCTGAAACTGGCTGCTACTTGCCACAATATGCCGGCTACAGCAAAGATAGCAATTAGTTTGATCACTATGCAAGGGTTATTTCTCCACAGCGCAACTGTAAACAAATTTCATATTTTGTCTTTATCAGCACTTGAAATCATTCTGAAAATGAATGATAGCCAGAAATGTGACGACTGGCTGTTCCACACAAAATTTACTGCAGCAGGGTAGCATCACTGCTGTAGATTACAGTTAGTTCAGACAATCATCGACTGAATGACAAAAACGTGTAAGTAGCGTTTTTATAGCTTCGAGAAAAACAACGTTGCATTTATCACAAGTAAGGTACAAGTCAGAATTTTACACAAATGCCAAAATTTGCTATTACAGGCTATGATTTAAAAACTTTCTGACGCATCTGTGCACTTGTGCCATGGCCTACAGAGCAATGATACATATAGATATACCTCAACCATAGTTTTAAATAAAACATTTTCACTTTTGTCAGTAGATTCTATGCATTTTTCTGTACATTATGGCATAAAGAATGTGCACAGTGCACTTTTACTAGTCAACCAACAGATTAGAGCCACTGTAACAGATAGAACTAAGTAAGATGTTAGTCAGATGAGAAATCATATGCGATTACACGTAGTCCATATAATGCAGCATCATAGCAGACAAACCTGCTGGTGATCTTAGCTGTACATTACAACATTAAATTAACATGACGGACAGTTATCGACTTACATCTGAAGCTTGAGAATGTTGCACAGGATGCACTCGGTCGGTCCCACGTACCAATAAATTATCCAACATTAGCATAGAGCGGCCATGTTAAATTAATGCATATTTTGTCTCAAGAGCATTGCATTGGCTATTAACACAAAACAATTAATAACATACATTGAAAGTTCTAGCTAGAAAGAAATACAGTTTAAACTGAACACAAAAAATGTGGACACGTGATTATCTTACATCATAAAGCATACATATATACAAAATGAAATTAATGAATTAATCAACAATGCAAAAACCAGAGAACCAGAATTGTGCCACTAACCGACCTTCAACACTGTAGTTTTTTAAGCAGTTAATTTGTCAACGACAAATAATATTTTGTATCAATAATATGCACAACTAAATGACATATGCTACATGTAGCTCATTTCAATGTCTCTTAGAACAAACCCATTCAGTGCCAGTCGCTTGCACTATATCATTAAAAACCCTGCAACCAGCCTGTATTTACTTAGGGGACATACAAACAAAAGTTAACAAAATGCAGCATCCCCAAGCGCTGTGCACCAAATATATCTACGGAAAAAAATCAACGACAGAATACAACGCATAACACTGCCAGTGTCACCAAAACGAAAGAGAATTAAACGGCATAAGTGAAGTGAAATAAAGATGGACAATTTAGTGAAAAATAAACTGTCAAACTGCCACAATCAACTAAAATTGGTCAACAAATTTTTCCATAAACACAAAAGTTAAAGTCCAAGTCGCATCATTTTACGTAACTATTATAAAGTGCTAATTGGCTTAATCAAATGCTTATTTGTCAGTATTCATTAATCTTCCGGTTGCTAGTACATCTTAATACCCTAAAAATCAGGTTTAAGTACTCACTTTTCCCTTTTCACAGCTTCGGCCATATTCGGAACTGTGACGTCATCTGCTGGAGGGTTGCTAACTAGCTTCATTGCCCTGAGGTCAAATTTATGGCCAAATGGCCTCAAAAAGGCCAAATTTTTCATCAACAGTTAACCCACTGAAAACCGCATTATTCCAGCACTTCGTTAATTTCACAAACTGCACACCTCTAGTCGTGAACAAATAAACAATGATGTAATTTCTGATGTCATCTACTTGTACTATAAATCTAACATTATTCTGAGAAAAATTGATGGATTTAGTATTTTCAAATGCGAATGTCAGTTTGTCAACCAAGCGGCCTGGTCATCAGTATTTGTGGCACTTTCGAGTGAGTTCGGCTGGCACAAGATATTTGTGATAAAATTACTTCAAAGTGATGTTTTCATTTCAACTGATCAGGGTATTATTAATTAGTGTTACATTCTACACATATTTAGCCATATCATTTTTTCGTGCGACTTGGACATTAAGTATTAGAATCGTTAACTAAAGAGAGCAAAGCAACACAGCATTAATATAACCATAGGCTTGGACAGGAAAGATATTCAGTAGAAATGACAATGTGCTGCGGCAACTTGAGATGAAAAAAGTAGATGGCAGATAAAGTTGCAGACAACTGCAGATTTCCGACAAAGAAGATTCTGGCTGCTCAAAATTTCAAGTTTGCCTTTAAATTTTCCCTAAATGGCGACTTTTGGCTCCGAATCTTTCATTTCTGGATGAAAATTTTCCAACTGGAAAAAAATTTATGGACAATTTTCCCACAGCAGAAAATTTAGCTCTGCCTTTTCTCCGACGACACCACTTATGGTGTGATTAACGAAACCAGCGAACAGTTCAAGTGACAACCAGTGACCAATGCATGTCAGCTACATGGAAATGAAACGTTTTACAGTGGAAATAGAATGTGTGTTCATAGGACGATCAGTCGGCCTGAGCAGTGAACACAATGCAGGAACCTAGCACTGTAAGGTGACAGCGGACGGTCGACGATGTTTGACGTCCCGATCTCATCCAGCAAGTACATGATCTTCTGCGCAGTCTGACTGCCGACGGCTGGAATGTTGGACGCCGCAGGGGATGATGGGAAGACAGGCTGGGCGCTGGCCTCTAGCTCCCAGTGTCCAGGTGATGTCATTGTAATATTAGCGGATGACAGCTGTGATGACGGCAGAGACTCATCTACAAAACCTGCGAAGTTCGACTGGTTCAATGGACTGCTGCTGTCTCCGGCTACGATCACTTCTGTCTCAGAGCCAGTCTCCGAATCAGAGTCACCAGCCTCGTAATCGGGCCAGTCTGCACATTTTCACATGGACAGATGGAACTAACTCATGGACCAGCTCAGGACTCAACAGGTCTTTGGCGATTGTTAATTGTGTGCTAGAGTGCGGCAGATTCCACCAAATCAGCTCGCTTTGGGCTTCACCATAAATGTTCATTTACTTACTTATGTCCTTACACTATCTAACAGCCATCATCCACATGTATTGTAGATCCAGCTTTCCTTTACTTGTTGAGTGTTCAAGCTAACTGCTGCATTTGATATAATATGTAGACGATATACAGTTATTTGAGCCCTTATGTTATTATTTGTTTACACTGTGTATGCTTATTTGAAGAAAAGTTATCATTTAAAAAATAACAAAAGTATGTTGCCTATCTAATGTATACAGTATCACAAAGTCGAAATATGCAGAACTGCAACACGAACAGACATTTCCAGCCGGTTTGTCCAGACATTTACAGTTATGGTACGAGTTTGATTTACAGTGTCACAACATGACCACAAGGACACTTAACCAAAAGTAAGTGAAATGACACAGAGTGGAAAAATAAACTATGAACACTATGCACAGCCTAACAGATGTTTGAGTGTTTACTGTTTATGGATGAACAGAAAACTGCATTAAGATGAGCTAACATCTGACTGACCATCAGTAGCTGTGCTGTCCTGAGAGTGAGCATGTTTCGTACGTCGACGTCGTTTGGCCGGTGAAGGCACGGACGGACCAGCGGTCGGTGATGACGCAGTGGTTGACCCAGCAGTCTGGTAACTGTGCAGCATGTTACGTTCACCGAGCAGTCTAACTACCAGTGACTGCAGCTCTCCCAGCTTGGACTGTAGGTCGATACGTTCACGAGCCAACTGATACATGTACCCTTCACGCTCGTTCGCTCGCAGTCTCAGTGCTGTTCGTTGCTGCTGGTACAGCGTGACATACTCGCCTGAAATGCAAACCGTCGCTACATTAATATTTGGAAACCTCCTTTCATGAGCTTGTCGTAATTTGGGTCTGCTATTCAGATGATCCACTCTTGACTAACAATAACCCTAACTCTACCCTTTGGAATAGCAGATCAATGGAACAGCGACCTTTAAAATAGCGAGCCGACACCCTTGTTATAGGCATTGCCGTTGTTATGAGTCGTCACCATGCTGCCAAACCAGGATTCAGTGTACACAGGTCAGCCTCAACAGTTCTAAGCTACGGTTCTGGGACAGCCATGACGTCTTTAATCCTTCATAATCATAATCATAAACGATGTAGAGCCCTATCTACAGTGCATTGCAGTGTCCAATCTACAGAAGGGTTCACACTGCAGGCCTGCAAAGCTGAGTATTGGTCCTGACATGAATCGGTGCAGATGAGATGACCAAAGAAGAAAAAATGCTACAGCACAAATTCATGCTATGTAAAATTCTGTCACTAATCAGCCAAACACATCCATCAGATGGTTTATAGTAACTCCTTGCAATAGCAATGCCATGATTCACACCACAAACATTGTCATACCTATCATTATAAACTTCGGCAGCGAGTGAAAGTAGTGAAAGGGGAAGAAATAATGTGTCATCGGATTTTTAATGTTATTCTTTCTTGCACAGTGGCGTAACATCATAACGACAATGACGTCATTACGTCACCAGCAGGCTATGTATTGTCTGTGACGTCACCAGCAGAAATGCAAACAGTGGCTATAGATATACTATAGGCTACTGAAGAAAGAAGTTTAATTATAATAGCTCAAGAATGCATTTAAAATACTACTCGGTGAATTCACTTGATGGGGATATGCAATCTGATGAGCGCATTCTAGTTACTATTACAAGGAATCAATCCAGAGTCTGACCAATGGTGTCAGTCTCTCCCTGCAACTGTAGTACGATGTGTTCCAGCCGCTCTGACTTGTCAATCAAGTCGGCTTTATCTCTCATTACACGAGTGTATTTCTCCTGTGTACAATATACAACGTATACATCTTTCACTTATGTCACCTGATCCAACAAATACATATTTACCAGACCTCTTAACACCAAATAGCAAAACTTTGTTGATATCCTGCTTTTTGATGTAAAAATTTCCCCAACTAAAACTGACAGTGACTGAGTGAGTAGAGATTTAACGTTCCGCTCAACACATAATAGGTCATAAAGACACACGCACAATCCAAACTTCTGTTTTGACATATGGTGTGCAACAAATGCAGACTACTTATTTACTTACTTATATTTCGGGGACAGTCTTTCGAGGCAGTGCACACATAAACACATAGTAATGAAACAGAAAGTTTAACCTTTACAGAAAAAACCTGATATGAAACATAAAACCGAAATAACTCAAACTAAGCCAAAAATTGTAAGAAATGTCCATAATCAGTATGCATATGTAACACTAATGGCAGTTCTAATAATCTTCCCTCTTATCCTCCAGACAGTCATCAATCTCAGAATGCTAGTGACACAGATCATGTAATCAAAAACTGCCAAAAAAGAAAACGTCATTTAAAAAGAGTGAGATTACCTCCAGCTGTTTCATGGCATGCTGCAGAGCTTCAAACTGTGACCTCGTTATGACGTCCCCATTCAACGTCGCTGGCACTGCAAGCATAATACGCAATTATTCAGTCATAAACCATCAGCTACATGTATAGACAATATTCCAGTAAATAAAGTGTTCACAGCATTAACTCAAAGTCTGTGCACCAGTGATCAACTGTATCTATTCCTCATACAGATGAATGCACCAGTCAGTTATGCCAAGAGACAAAAATAAACTTACACAGTGCCGTAAATAAACCTATAATGCTCTGGGCACAGGAGTAAAAATGCACGAACAAGAGTGTTTTCAGCACATAGAGTTTGATGTCATAACAGTAACACTATGTTGAACAACAGATGGTAAAATGAATATCAACTTTCTAGTTGAGTAGTAATAAATGGTGACGGTGAGTGAGTGTCAGTATAAACAGATCTGTGGCTCAAGCTGATTGGTTTAGTTCAATAGTTGCCAGCCGCCTGGCACTTGTGCTATATTCATGAGTTAAAATGCAATGGCAGTGTCATAATGACAGCAATATTATAAACATGTCATTCAATATATCAGAGGCCAAATTCACAAAACATCTTATGACAAAAATCTTATGATCACTTTTTAGATGTCTTATGACGATCAAAATGATTAAATTCCAATTCTCCAACAAGAAAACTTCTTCATATCGACTTCTAGTTCAATATACTCTTAACCTAAAAATGTTAGATTTGTACTATATCTGTTTTGCGTGGTCTTTTTGTTGGATAAATTAATTAATGGATAACTAAACAGCACTCTGCACTGGTGATGGACTGTTGCTACTCTGTGGCCACGTAAACATATATCTTGACAACGGACACAGAATAAAAAGATAACACAGCATAGTGTTGTGCAGTGCAATAAATGAAATTAATGATAACGACTCCAATATCATGATACTCGACAGTACCACAATACCAAAATGAAATTGCATAAACCATCGCTGTCTGGCAGTGATTGGTGAAGGCTGTTTTTCTGTGGGCCCTATAGAACTATTTGCTTTAGTAGGTCAATAGCTAATGCGTATTATAAAAATGCATTTATCACTAATGCTACTATTCGCTACCATGTGCTGTCAATGCAGTGCAAAGCATGCCATGCCTAAGAAATGCTTCAAATACTAACATCTCCCACCCTTTCACAGCTTTCTCTAAAGACGCTTGGATGGACCTATAAACTATGCTAGCAAATATTAATAAATAATAAAAATTTTTAAAAAAATTAAATTTTTAAAATTAAAAAATAAAAATAGAAACAAATAAAAAGTAAATTAACGCCATGTATTCGGAATAGCGTAGTCAGAGTATTAAAAATTTCTAAATTTAGTATCACAAATTTAACTCTAAACTACCACTTTTACGTAAGGGGATGTCAGATGAACAACAAAATCGGCCGATTTTATCTGCCGACAAACTCGCCCGACAAAAGTCTGTCGTGTATCATGCAAAAATCGCCCGATTTTGTCGGCCAAGATAGAGCATGTTCTATCTTCAATGATTTTGTTGACCGACTTTTCGTATATCAGACAACAAATTTTGTTTATGTTGCCATGGTGATTGTTTACAACGGAAGATGAATATTTATTTCAGTTATTTATTGTGTTTGTTATTATTTTCATTCATTAGATGCAGAAAAAAGTGATGCAAGTATTATTTTGCAATCTGCATTCGGCTGTGGTGCTAGCTGATAACATATGAAGTAGCAGACAAAACTATCGGCCGTGTGTCATGGTTCACCGATTTTGTCGGGCAACTCAACCACGCCCACAAAAGTTGGCCGATTTTGTCGTTCGCCTGACATCGGCTGTACTGAATGGTCAGTGACTGATTACCATAGATACAAAACTGCTCATTGCACACAGAAGACCGTACTTGCCATGCAAACAATATGCATTCCTGAAAAAAGTTACGACCATCAAAGATAAATTCTGTGAATTCATTTACAACATGTTGTAAGATAATCTTACGACATCTTAACTGTTGAGTTATGACAATTAAATAAATGTTTGTGAATTAGGCCCCAGTGTCACAGTGTCGGACTGGGCAGTCAGTACCTTGAGAGGCGAGGTTGTGCTGAATGTTTTCCAGTTTATCACGCAGAGCCTGACTGAGAGCCTGTGATTCGTGCAGCTGAGACTGAACCTCATTACGCTCCAACTCCACTTGACGGACTGCTGCAGACAATGACTCCACCTAGCAGTACACATGCGTTGTCAACAGTTGCGACTTGGCGTTGGACTTAAAACAAGTAAACTTCATTAGTATACAAGATAATATTCAAATGAACACGAAGTCAGTCCAATGCATCTCGACAACTTAAAGTAAAGTCTGTATAAATTAAATCAGTTAGCTGTGGAGGCCAGCGGTAAAAATTAAAAAGTTTAATTGGCATCACGACCTTGACTTTTTGTGGTCACGTGATGTCATCGGTCACGTGACCATTCGACTCGCGGTGGGCCCTTCTTATGGCTGCTCCACTGTCAGCATGTGTCTATCTTTCACTGTTATGGAGATATGGCACCTCAAAGTTAGACACTGCGGATGCATGGACACTCGGGTGATTTTATATTCTGTCCAGTGCTATGCCAAACACCCAGGTCAACTCAGCCTTTCATCCCTCTGGGGTAGGTAAATTGAGTACCGGTCTGCCTGGCTAGGGTTAAGGCAAGGCACATAACAAAGTGTGATCCTATGCATAGCTCCACAATGGGTTTCCCATAAACAGCTTACAGCTGTATCATTTAACCTTCTTAGTGGCTTAGTGTCCTGCAGAAATTAACAATTAATACACAAGTAATCATTGCAAAATTTTGGTTATTAAAAAAATTAACTGCCAAATTGCTGACTAAAGTCATGTCATGCAGAAAGCATTGTAAAATTGAGGCCATTAAGTTGTTTGTCTACAACACTAAAAATGTCCACAAAATGTGAACATAACCTAGAAGCAGACACAGGTGGACGGAAAGCTTCTATGATGTTCATCTGGCTCGATTACATGTTATGAATAATATGCAATACAATAAAACGATGTCAGTGGAAGAGTGAAAAGAAGAAGATGGTCATTGGTCAAAGCTAGATCAACAGAAATTCTTTTCAAGTTGAGTCAAACTGACCATTGCTGCATCACTGGAAGCGTGTTCTTCATGTGAATGCTGGGACAGTGTTGTACGAAGCTCACTGTTCTGATTTGTCAGCGCATTGATAGCATCCTGCATGTTCAAATCAACCACATAACATCATCAAGCCTTGCTCATGGCTAAAAAATGTCCACACGTAGCCACAGCACCACAATGTGCACCAAATTCCTCATCTCTTCGGGGCATCTGCTGGCCACCTTGTCATAGAAATAAGGCTTAGAGGTCCGATTACCTCAAAGATTTTAAAAATCCACAGAATAAAAGCCAACCAAGTGCCAACCAGGAATTGTTAGAGCAGACATGCTATGCAAGGCATCAGTGCTCATGTTGTGGCTAATCATGCCGATTTCAGCTTCACAACTGTTTATCTACGACTCCACAGCCGTCCACGGCTTCATAAGGGCTTCCTGTAACCTTACGGCTACATTCGGGGATGCACATTGATACAGTCTCAGTGCTGGGCAGGTACAAGAGCCTGCCCACCCCGGAGGTAAGCTAAGGTGCGGCATCTGTCCCCTCCCGCTCCATACAGACACTGCCTGGCAGGCGCATCATGACAACTACGACTATTGCAAGGCAATGATAAATAAATGTCGAGAAGAGACCTGGGCGGAAGAGAGCTCTCTCTGTAGAGTCTCGATGAGTGGAGCTCGTGCAGTAAAATCATGAACACTTCTCTCTTGTCCCGGCGCTGAACTGACGTCCGTCTGCAGTCTGTCGACACTTGACGACTCGGAGTCAGTTCTACTCCCACGCAGACTGCTTACAAGTTGTTCCTTCTCCATCAACTGCATAACATATCATATTAAACATTTTCTAGTGATCCCATTACATGACAAAACACCGTGGGGGCATTACATAGTTCAAAGTTAATAAAATAACAGTGAGATCTGCACCACAGCAGTCACAGGTTACAGGAAGCCCTTATGAAGCCGTGGACGGCTGTGGAGTCCACAGTTCAGGACTGTCAATCACTCACACAACCATCACATCGATACGGCTTTGGTACCCAAATTCTAAAGATCAACAGATAAAGCTCCGTAAATCTTCATACTGCAAGCAAAATGCAAACGCTTCAGTACTGTTTATTTACTGTACTTTCCGTAAAGACCCCAAATGAACTCTAATTGCAAGAACGTGTGCTAGAATGCTAGTGTGACCTTGCTGGAATTCCCCACAAGTATGTAAGCATTATCATAGTTGGGCACTTCTTGTGGTTGCAATAATAAAACTTTAACGGTTTGTCATCAGTGAACCAGACGAAGCACCATCAAAGCAAGGCAGCTATTCAGCAACTGACATCAATGTACACATTTAAGATGATGTCAACATCACGTCACAAGTCACCACCATTCAACCATCAAAAATATTTATTTAACAGCCATATTTTGTTGAAATATTTTGTATTAGTGTTCTTTCAGCTACAGCTGCTAAAAATTTGGTGCAAATTTATCGCAATTCAACTGATTTATGAAAGACAAAAAAAGTGCTTTTTGAGAAACACTATGTACTCACGCAAAACTTATCTATTAAGCCAATGCTTTAGCTGTTCACCTGAGACCAGTGGGGGCCATTAAGCCAATGCTTTGATGACCTAACCTGTTCACGAGTCTCTTTAAGTTCATCTTCCTGCTGTCCAAGTCTTGCAGCCAGTTCCTTGGCAACATGCTGCTCCGATTGCAGCTGCGTCAGCATCTCCATGTTATCAGTGCTCTGAGCACATAGCATTAATAGGCACCAATATCAACTCAGCTCTTCTTCTATACAGAGCACGTACCAAGGTTGTTCCATAAATAAGTTTACAAAAAGGCGTGATACGTATGGTTTAGCCACAATACATGCACACATGAGAAATTAATAATCGTACAGTAACCAAACTTGCAGCATTTGTTAATGTTGTCTGTGACACTATGTGTACAAAATTTTGTAGCAAACGAACCACGTTTGACAAAGTTATAGTAAAAAACTAAAAATACCGATGGAGCCAAGTTCGCGGACCTGAGCATGGCCGCCGTCAGTCCTTATTTTAAGAGGTCTATGAATTCAATCCACAAAAAGAACGTCAAGAGCAGAGAGCAAAAAAATGGAAAAACTCACAGTCATTGCAAGATTTCGTTTACAGGACGAAAATTAACAAAAAAACAAAGCCTAAGCATGTAAAAAAATTCTTTTAAGAATGGTGAATAAAATGACAGAAGCCGATAAACTAGCAACTGGCATCAAATACCAAAAAAACTGACTGAATGGAAAAAATTTGCAGATTTCATATAAATGACGTCGCATGAGCACAGTGTCGTACAAACCATTTTAACGAAGCTGTTCTGTAGTTCGGCCAGCTGATTTTTCAGCTCTTTGTTCTGAGCAATCGCTCGACTGAGTGCTGTCTTGTCTCCCTGCATCACTTCCAGCAGCCTGTCCTTATCAACCGTTGCCTCAGCCGCTCTCTCTACAGCAACCTCCAGCTGTGAGATACGCCCTTCCTTCTCAATGAGTAGCCTGACAGCAGCAGCAAAAGCATAATATTCACTGTGCTTTCTCAATAATCAGCCAACTGCGAAAAAACTGGATGAAAATAAAGCCAAAAATTGTAGCAGCACTAGTAGTAGTAGTGGAATCATTTGTAGTTACGTTATTACAGTGCTGTCATCTGTATCAACGTCAGTCACATGGTCTGAAACTCTGAATAACTAGTGATTTTAGGCAAATGAGTGTAGACAACAACATGTCCACAGTATCATGCTATAGACAGTACAAACAGATCTGCGTTATGTTTGCTACCTGCTGAGCTGTGAGTTGTCAGCCGTTTGGACCTCCAAGTTGTTGCTCACTGCAGCAAACTGCGTCTTCAGTCTCTCGATGGTTTCATTCAGAGCAGCTTTCTCCTCCAGGGTCTGTACCGTCATCTCTGTAGAGGCAACTAGAACACAGAATACCACACCTGTGGCTACAAGCCATAACATACACAACATGCATTTGCTCTTGCCTCAAAAGCTCTCGACAAAAGTGCTTCAATTATGGAAAAAAGTATGCGAACTCTAACAAGCGAGCGAGGTGCTAAGACCGAGATGCCAAAAATGTAAAGGGAGGAGAGGTCTAGAATTAGGGTTAAGTGCCCCCCTTCCAAGCTGAATAGAAAGCACATAAGCCTCTCCCCCGTGGGGTCTGGGGCAAAGCCAAAATCGTATGCGTTGTATTTTAGCTATAAAATCTGGATTTTATTGACAATTTTTTAAATTAAAATAATGACAGGATAGCTTCAAATCACAGTTTAGAGTGTTACTGGCACAGTGAGATGTAAGCCTACATCAAAGTTGTCCCAGAAAGGGGATGCCAATCCAATCCCCCTCAGAAAAAAGTAAGGAAACCACGTTTCCCTGTGTTTCTCCTCAATTTAAGCACTGGCTCCAAGTATTCATAAAACAATGGTAGTAATCAATGGACCACATCTTTCTGTAACCTGCCATTACATGCTCAGTTTTTAAGCCCGATTCCTGGACTTCCCAGGCCTAAAATATAAATTTTAAATTTGATGACATTGCAGAATCTGTGTGCATGCTGCTGTTAACAGGATGAGAACAGAAAGCCATCTGACCGTCTTTAGCTTTCAACTGAGAAACGGCTGAGTTAAGTTCTTGACTGTGGCTCATCAGCTTGTCACGTTCCTCCATCAGTGAGTCGACCTTCAATACACCAAAACTACTGTAAATATTTGAACAGGTTGAATAATGAAAAAAAGAACTAGACAAGCCGATGAAACGAAACGAGGGGTCCTACCAATTTCCACACATCTATAATTGCTTACTACCCACCGTAGCAACACCTGGTGGACACTCGCTCCAAGCAAGACAGCAGTGATGCTGCCAAAACACCAACAGTCTGCATCAAAATAAATGCGGTTTATTGATGAATTTGTACAAATTATTAAGTACTGCAAGTATATTCATTTTTCTTACACTTACTTACAAATAAAAATGTCACGCAACACGATGCAAGCAAATACACAGAAGCATCTCTTTTACAACGTTGACACATACACACACTAGCAACTCCAGCAGACACTACGAGTTTATGAAACTAGCTTCAAACGAAAAATCTGAGCTAATGCTCATGAAACGCACGACAGCCTATAGCAGTTTCTGTTCGCAGGTAGTGCTGGTCTATCTCCATCCATTTTGTCGCAATTCACTCTTCTGCAGCCAAAAATTGCAAAAAAAAATCCTTATTTTTCGGGTTCTAATCAGTCAAGGTCATTGATGTTGATACCACTAAAAACACGTCATCAGTGCTTGTTATGATAAGCAGCATGTCTGTGCCTATCAGCAACCATTTACACGCTAGAAAAGCCAACAGCGAATAAATAACCACTTTTTAGGACACTACCCACGTGCACAGGCCTCGTTGAATGTAAGGAGTCGGGACTTAAACTGCTGACATCTACATTCAATGGCAAAAATTTCATACGCAGGTTGTCTTGGTCTATCTCCAGCCATTTTGGCGCAATTCACTCTTGAAATGCGTGTTGCAACTAGAAATCGCGAAAAATTCACTAAAACCCTCTATTTTGAGCGTTCAAGGTCATTCAAGGTCAATGGTGTTGACACCACTAAGAAGCTAGTCGCCAGTGCTTGTTATGATAAGCAGCATGTCTGTGCCTATCTGAAACCATTTTCATGCTAGACAAGCCAACAGCAATGAAGTAACGTTTTTAAGGGGGTGCCCCTCTTTCGTAAGGACCCCCTCACCAAGCGACCTCAAATTTTGTCACAAAATACAAGAGACTCTATGCTATCATATAGTAAAATCCTGAAGGCTATTTCATCTGCACTTGAATCGGTACCAAGTCATGACAGATGGCGGACGGATGGACAGAATTACCAGGGGGCTAATATGTGCTATAGCTATGCTAGCTCTTGCACATAAAAATTATATACACCACGTAATATGCAAAAGTCTAAGCGTAAAAACATTCCACCATAAAATGAACCAAGCACGTGAGCCTGCAGTTGTCTTGACTCTTGCTGGAGCTGACCAATAAACTGCTGCTGCTGCTGCTATTATTAAACTACTACTAGTACAACTAGACTCTACCACTACAACTACTAGCACCTGAGTGTGCAGTTGTCTGGTCTGTTGCTGCAACTGATCAACAAGATGCTGATATTGCTGCTGAGTCAAATCACGTTCAGTCTGAGTTCTTGCCAATGTCTCCTCAGCCTGACGATAAACATTCACAAGCTGTCATCAGCTAGGAAATTTTTTTTTAAAAATAAAAGTCCCATTTCAACTATATGTGCAAAATGAATGCAATGAATGAAGGTCCGATATGCTGTTTTCATCTGATGTCTGTCAGTCTGTGTGCAGAGGACAAGTCAATCCGACAAGTCTGAAAGCGAAATGCTAACAGCTCCAAAAAAAAACGGTCAAAGCTGCAGACTTCAGATTTGACATGCATATTCCCAGCGACTGTCCAGACATTACTCATTAAAATTTCTTTTTCAAAAATGGACAAAGACAGGCTCATGGGACAACTAAATTCCTGGGAGTTGCACTCAACTAATGCCAAAAAGGTTGAAGTTATGGACTTTAAATATGGCACACAGTTTTGTATGTCTGATTCTATTTATTTACTACCAACATTAGCAAAAATGCATCGTAGAAATTAACTTGGTGATAATATACACCCATGATTGCCATCCGGTTACAAGTAGTTTTTGTAGTACTGTGATACTCTTTATAGTCTTCCAACTGATGACACAAAATTTACAAGACGTCATATGGATATCACCTGCGATTACGTGGTTATCTAAACTTATCTAATCTAAAAACGATTTCATATAGTGCTGGCCATTGTCACAAGGTCAACTGTGAATTGGAATTAGCTGTATGCATTACAAGATGCCATAAACTACCGCAATGACAGCATGAACATGTACAGCTTGCTTGGTTCATCATATCAATTAGTCAATCATTCATTAATGCAGTCGATCATATACCTGTTGCAGCTTGCTGTGTAGTTCTGACTTTGCAGTGAGAAGCTCGTCGATTTGCTGCATGGCTTCCTGGGATGGCATCTCATGGCCGTTCTGCAACTACAATGTTCGCAACCATCCGGCTCAGCAATTAACTCTCATACGCCGAGACCAATTCACCCGCTCTGGACAAGCATATCGTAATCAACTCAATTTGCCCCTTACGTCAACTAGGAACAGTTTATTGCAATGACATCTAGCTAGAATATGGGTCGGCTATTCCAAAGGTCAGCTATTCTGCAGGTGCCCGATTCACAAACATTGTCGTAAAAGTCACAAAATTATCATAACTCAATATTTAAGATGTCGTAAGATTATCTTACGACATGTTGTAAATGAATTCACAGAATTTAACTTTAACGATCGCAACCTTTTTCATAAAGGCGTCTTGTTGTCATGGTAACTATGGTCGTCTGCGAGCCGCTGACTAGTCAGTAAGTAAAAGCGGTCGTTTAGAGTTGAATTTGTAATGTTTTAATTTAAAAATTTTTAATATGCTGACTACACAATTACGAGTACATGATGTTAACACAAGTGCATTATTTGTTTAGATTTTTTTATTTATTAAATGTGTTGAATTTATTTTGTTTTTTATAGTTTATTAATATTTGCTAGTTTTTAGAGACAGTAGGCCTGTTGAAAGCTGTACGACGGTGGGAGAGGTGAAGTATTTTAAGCATTTCTTGGCCGTGGCACGCTCTGCTGCACTCACTAGACAGCGCACGACAGCGATTGACTACTAGTAAATAGTAAAGATAAATGCGTTTTTTCATACACATTAGCTATTTACAACGAAAGAAAAACAGTGTACACTAATCACCGATGGACAGCCGCAGTGGACTATGCAGTTTGATTTTGGTATTGTGTTACTATCAAGTATCGCGATATTTGAGTCATCATCATTAATTCATTTTGTCGCACCGCACAACACTACACTGTATTATTTTTTATTCTATGTCCGTTGTCAGGATATGTGTTTACATGGCTACTGTGTAGCAATGGTCCATCGCCAATGCAAAGTGCTGTTTATTTATCCATTAATTAATTTATCCAGCAAAAAGACCACGCAAAACAGATATACTATAAATAGGACATTTCTAGCTTACGAGTATAATTGAATTAGAGGTCTTAAAAATCAATACAAAGAAGTTTTTCTTGTTGAACGATGTTGGAATCGTTAATTTGAAATGTCATAAAACACCTAAAAAGTGATCGTAAGATTTTTGTTGTAAAATTGTCGTAAAATGTTTTGTGAATTTGGACCCAGGTCTGCTATTGACTAACCCTAACCTATGAAATAGCAAACCTTGGAATACCAGGCCGGTACGCTAGCTAGGATCATGGCCGCAAAACACTGTTTGATCTCATTTGCAAAGTTTTGTGAAAACCCCAGAATGGAATGCCATAGATGTTGCAGAAATGATACAACACACAGAAAAAGTGCCAAAAATTTTCCAACTCTGCACAAAAATCTCCCGAGACCTGTTTTCTTCATCACAGGTTACATAAACTCACGTTAATTTGCATCCAAACCGAAACAAACCACAGTATGATTTCTGTTTCACAGATGTGTAGTTGATGGTTAAAGGTGATGTGCAGCTCTTTATAAAAAACCCATCTCAGAGCTACAGAGCATCACCTGCCATATGGGATCAGACTTCAATGTTACCTGCCATCTGACACAGATAAACGCACCTGACTTCAGCCCCAGCCATACAGGCCTGTAGTCAATTTAAATACCCCCAAAGGGATGGAGGGCTGAGTTGACCTAGGTGGTAAGTTACATACTTAGATGTTTTACCTGCCCGCCTGCCATCCAAGTACTAACCCGGCCCGATGCAGAACAACTTGGGTGATCGAACACAACACGCTACAGCTTCGCCAGGCCACCACCTTAGCGATGCAAAGTGACACTGATCTCTAGAAAAGAGCAATAGCACGGCAGACGACCTGTTGGACATGGAGTTGAGACATCTGCAGCTCACCACGCAGTTCTATCAGTTCATCTTCATATTTACTCACCTCCGAAACCTGACACACGCATAGCAACATGCAGCAATACCAATAACATATTCATATAGCACAAGCGATCGAAAATCGAACCTGTGTGGGTGGCTAGACATGATAAGCAGAAGCAAAAAGATCCCAAGATTTAAGATGGGATTTAAAAGTAGCAAGACTGTCAGATGAGCAGATATACAGGTAAAAAGAATTCCAAGTATTAAGCAAATATACAAAAAAGACTCAAAAAGCAAAAAAAATCTTGGACAGGAAGAAACAGCAAGAAGATGGCACCACTGCACATACGTCAGTTGACAACCACATTATAAGAACAGAATGATGAACATCACATCAACAGTTTTTTTTTGGAAAAAACGTCCTAACATCCTACCAACAAATTTCTTCAAAATGTTACTCAAGATTTACTGAGCTACAAAATTAAATATGGCAATGGAATGTGTATACTATTTACCAACAAAGTGCACAGCAACTCAACAAAATTCGACAAAAATGCATTGTGTAAAAAGCTTTCTGTCAATAACAGATAGCATGTCTTTGAACAGACTCATAGATTCAAACAGTAACTTAAGAGATCACGTAATTACATCGATTTACAACGTTTTTTTTATTAGTCCGCCCGAAAACGATAGTTTTCGGAAGGACTTCTGTTTTGCTGTGGTCTTTTTTTCTTTTTTTTTCTCGCCGCGTAATCTCCGAGCTCCGTCGGCCGATCGGCGCAAAATTTTGCACGATGCTCGGTGCTGTGTTCAATTTTATAATCCCAGTCCAAAATTTTGCGAGAGCCTCCCCAAAAAATTTTTAGGGGCCAAAACATGCAAAATTTGGCCCGATTTCGGTCGACTTCGAAGTTTGGCGGCGAATATCTCCGGAACAGATGAAGATATTCAAAATCGGTGAGTTACTCGTTCGACAGCGATTCCTCCCGCGTTAGGCGAAACAAGTCCGGTGAAGATAGGTCC
>Ga0209367_1002288_pt1 | contig 25130 bp, 15 predicted proteins | sample WorMetLIZISLAND2_FD_187412 | JGI IMG/M metagenome (GOLD analysis project Ga0209367, IMG submission 187412) | Marine gutless worms symbiont microbial communities from Max Planck institute for Marine Microbiology, Germany - Olavius geniculatus... ... | reverse complement strand
TCGTTAGAGAATCAGCACTTAATAGCATGTGTTACTTTGCGAGAAATTTTAAGAACAGAGTACCAGCTGAGGTTTTCCTGTGGCACCAACAGTAGAGGCAACTGCACTGCAGTACTCCAATGAACCAACAACGTCAGTTACGAAATTATTAAATGTCATAACGCCAAAGTTTGAAGTTGAACGAACTGTTGATGAGCAACATCATAGTCAGAAGTTACAGCAGATGTTTAAAGTGCTGTCCCTTTACTCGAACATAAACCTGGAGACGTCTTCTCCATTCGTCGATTGCGTCATCGACAACGGTCTGCCGTAGGGCAGACCAGACCTCCACCAAGCGCTGCTTCAGTTCATCCACATCGTTCCCCGTTTTATGAAATATCGTAAGCCCGTAACACACTACGATATTGAGTACCTTTTGACGATTTTCTCAGCTAATCATTATTATTATTAGGCACAGTTTGTTGGAGTTATTTCAGAACGTAATAGGGGTCCGGTTTTTTTGAGACACAGTGTAAATAGGAATCAGTCGGGGCGTAAGTCATTAGCGACAGCGATGCTCATTTCGACGTGACAATAATGCGAAACAACACAACACAGACGGACAGCGTACATCGCAATAAAAGCGCTACTTTAATGGAGGGAGATAGAAGGCGCGGCCGTCGGCGTAGAACAAATAAATTCGGGATCACAATGGCTTACGCAAGCAGCAGCTGGCCGACCGAGGTAGGCATCTGTCTAGTGCAGAGAAGATTTGTGGCGCAATTCTAGAGACAGGATTGAAACAGCGCTCGCCCGGTCAACGGTCAACGACGCTATCTTTGAAGTGATGGCCAACCGAAAGTAGTATTCTGATCACGTGGACGTATTTGTGTGGTGTAATAACTGTAACGAAATACGACCAATGGAGTAACGTGCAGAATAGCAGACGACGTATGAAAGCGACAATAACGATCACACAAGCGAGACGACTGACGGCCTGAATTGCACAGCTCGACGATTGGACGACATCAAATCGACTGAAGCTGAACTCTGATAAAACTCTAAAACTCAGTTTATCTGAATCGGTTCACGCCAGCAACTTGCAAATATCACTATGACGCAGATTGCTCTGAAAGACTACAGCATCAAAACGTCCAGCTGTGTCGCGTTGATCTCGACGCTGAGCTGACATTCGCGACGCACGTGAAGCGGGTTTCAGCCCTCTGTTTCTACCAGCTTCACCAGATGTGGTCTATTCGACCAGCACTCCTTGCTGATAATGTCAAGATGCTTGTCCACGCTTTTGTTGCCAATCGCGTAGACTACAGCAACAGCATCTTGTACCAAATTGCAACCGTCCACCTACGTTTTCTTCAGTTCGTGCTTAACGCCGCTGTCCGTCTGGTGGTCAAAAAGCGGAAATGCGACAGCATCGCACCAACTCTTTGCAATAATATTGATCTACAGTGGTTGCTCGTGTGTCAGAAAGTAAACTTCAAGATTTGTTTATTTGTGTACTAGGTTTTCCCAGTGTACCTCACGTCACTGCTCACTCCAGTGACGGCAATCGCAATCGGTCGGCATCTGCGGTGTGCTAATGCCGATGATTTGGCGACACCGAGAACAAGAACTATTGGCCTCGAGCCTTCAGTCCACAAAGTTTCTCGGTTGCTGGCCCATCAGTATAGAACAGTTTGCAATCGGAGCTTAAGAACACATCTCACCAGCCGGCTGAAAACAAACACTGGAATACCGTTGCTGTATGTAACGCAGATGTGGAACTTGTTCAGTTTTTTGTTTATCTTAGAAGCATACAGCACAGAAATGGAAGCAATGACACAGAAATCCGGAGACAAATCGGGATAGCTCGTGACTGCATGACACAGCTCGACCGTCATATTTAAAAGTCATCAATTTCAGTCAGCACCAAGGTTCGTCTCTTCATGGTTTACGCAGCCTGCTGCCCGTCTTATTGTACTGATGCGACTCTCAGACAAGATAGATGCCAGAAGAGAATTCTTCGAATTTCATACACGCGCCATGTCACAAAATGCCGAAGTGTCAAATACCACAGGCTGCTCCGCTGCCTCCAGGTTGGTGCGCATGAGAAGGATTCAGCTCTTCGGCCACCTGGCTGGAAGGTCTTACGAAGCAGTTAGCAGATTACCACAGGGTCCTTGTAGCCGCAATGAGCAGGATCGAAAAACCGAGAGGACGTCTTTGTGATACATGGTTGAGAACTGTTTTAGATCTGCTGCATCTCTTGACTCACTTGTTTGAAACATCGTTCCCGTTAATCTGACGTTAGGTTTTAGCATTCTGCATTTTAGACATTGACGTTAGGCCTATTGTTTTTATTTTGCATGTTTTGTCAGGCGCCCTTGTTTTTATCTTAGAATATTTTAGGGCGCCATACAAATTGTCGTATTATTATTATTGTTATTATTATATTCGGGACGTCCAGCCCACCAGCACCGGCGTTCACTCGGCCTGGCGTCTCGCTGCAGAACGCCGGTGTCACGCCAGCTGCAGACCGACACACTGGTCGACGCGGTTAGCGACGAACACGTACACCAGTGTGGCGACGGAGTCGTCATCTAGCGAGCGTCGGATACGAAGCTGGAAAAACACTTTGCACTTAAGACTGTTGAGATCGTGGCGCATTGTGACTAACAGCACTAAGTAACGCCTTAAAATTCACTTACCTACGTTCTTGCTGGCATAGGCCTACTTACTCAGATCGTCCCAGTTTGTTCATCTATGCGTTCAGCATTCTTGCTGCTCCTAAATGTCCCCCATTTCTGCATATGAAACATACAATAATACTTGTACTAAATAACAAATAATTATCGACGAAGACGATAATGATGACGACATGATAAGTGTATGAATAACATAACATCTTTTCGAACTCTAATCTGTTTAGTGTCGTTTATATTTATTCCTTTATTTGACAGTGTCCGCTATTAGTTCCATTTCGGCATCTAATTCCAATGTTCTTCGGATCCCTGGTGTATGTTACACGTTGGCGGTCGGCGTATTAAGTAGATCCATAAAAACGCTGCAATAGTTGCTGTAACTGCGTTGCTATGAAGACGTATCGCATCAAAGAAGACTCCTGGATTGCCGCTACCTGTAGGCTAGCAATAAGTAGGAAGCATCAGTGTAAATGTGTAGATTTTTACTGCGTCTATTAGACAGCCAATCCTAAGAGGTAACATACGACGATACGTGCCTGTCCACTAGAGTGCCAGACGTAAGATCCCCCGGACAGAGACTTCCTGACAGAATCACACGCTCTGTAAACCAACCAATTCAGTCTCTGAATTTGATGACCAGATCGTGGCTTTTGGCCCAAACTTTAATGCTTCGATTTTTGGTGTTAGAAAACAAGTCGAAGCTCTACAACGTCTTTCGACCTGTCATACCACGTGCGATAAATATAAATAAAATAAAATAAAACAAGTGAAAAAAGTCGCCGTTAAACTGTTTATCACATAGCGAAGCAAAACGTGGCGCAACAAATGTCATAAAATTTTATTTAACTTGTCTACTCAAGCTGCTGATGTTTTAACTATAGGTAGGCTATATCTGGGGACAAGCAGAGAGACTTTATTGCAATCGATCGTTGCTAAAAGTCGTCTATCACAGAGAAGAGTGTCTTATATACACAGTACCGCAATCGTAACATTCCTAGCATTTTGTTGGAATAATTTCGACCGGGTTCTGTGGGGAAGATTTTATGTCCGTTCCAGGAACGATGTAGTCAGAAGCTGGTGGTGGTGTTAACGTCGCGTTTGATGCGCATTAGAAGATGACGTGAGATTCGCGTCGGGATCAAGTTGCGGCATCAGCAACTGACTGCAGCATCGTGACGTCAGACCGCAGAATGAAACCAGCAGCAGCTGCAGCATCCTAGCAGTCTGTGATGTAGCGTACAGTCGTACGGTGTCATTTGCAAATATATGACGAAATGGCCTCGGGCGTAGCACCAACTCCAGCTAATTAGCAGTGAGAGCGAGAACGGCGTTAATCTAATATAATTAGAAACGAATCTTGATATATCCGAGCGGCATTGGCAGCGTTCTTTGAAGCTACAGTGTAAGTGTATGGTACAGATCAATCTTAGTGTGAGATTCGCGCTGAGTTGAACCGACTTTTCTCTCAGAAAAATGTTTAAAAAGTATAATATATCTTTCAAAGTTTTGCTACTTTTGAAATAAATTAACTGTTTAGATTACGAACGAAATATGCATGAATAACAAACAGATAATAAAACGTAAGTTGCAACTTGCAAGCATAAACAAGTAACTTAAGCAAAACTTACGTGACGCGAGACGCGGCCCTGCCATCTGGGCAATCAGTTTTGAAGGAGTACCAAAATTTGAAACCTCCGTATATTTATACGGAAGACTCCTTAAATCTAGAAGGTAGAAACTCATTACGTTTTATGTTAAAAATTTTATGTGCAGGTTGTCCGAATCTACCTTTAGTTATTTCGGCGCAATTCACTCTTGAAATGTGCGCCGCAGCCAAAAGTTGCAAAAACCAGAAAAAAGTATTTTGGAAGTTTAAGGTCATTCAAAGTCATCAATGTTGACATCGCTAAAACGCTCGTCACTAATGCTTGTTATGATAAGTAGTATGTTTGTATCTAACTGTAACCATTTTCACGATACACGAACTAAAAGCAGTAAAATAATCACTTTTAGCGAGTACCCATCTTTGACGCCCGCGTGCGCAGATTTTTTTAACCTAAGGAATCGAAACTTAAAGTGCTAAAATCTAGATTTAATGCTAAATAATTCGTATTCTGGTTGTCTTGGTCTAGGCCTATCTGCAGCCATTTCGGCGCAATTCACTCTTATATGTGTCGAAGCGCCAAATAACGACAAATTTATTAAAACCCCTTATTTTCAGGGTTCAAGGCAGTTCAGGATCATCGATATTGATAGCCATACAAAGCTTCTCAACAGTGCTTGTTATAAGAAGCTGCATGTATTTGCCTATATGCAACCGTTTTTACGCGCGAAAGCAGCTACTGCTTTCAGCGCATCTTAGCCATTGCAATTCTGTCAGTCTGTCTGTCACACGAGTAGATCAGTCAAAAACATCGCATACAACCCGTTCGTGCAGATGGAAATTTCGCAAAAAAGAAATGACAGAAATAATCACGTTTCGGCAGCATCAACTGCACAAGACAACTTTATTGTCTTTTCAGCTGTTCAGAAAAAGTTTCGTCAACAGTAACTGTACTCGTACGTCAACGAAAGTAAACCGTCCGACTAAAGAACATGCCGCTTTGTAGGCCTACGGATTAATTTTAACCACGTATGGCACTGAATGGCCTATTTTGTGCTGATGTGCCATTAAGAAACTACTCACTCACATTTGTAGGCCTACGGTTTACCCCATTACACATTTCGTTGTGGGAAACTGTGCTGCCAGAATCCAGCAGCTGGAGTCGGGTGCGTGACACTTCAGCGCACGAATTTTCCGCTACAGAGCAGCTGCTGATGACTGATAGGCACTTGTCGCGACAGCTGTCATGTGGGTGACGTCCGCAGCCGATCAGCGTAACGCAAAGAACAAGCATCTGCCAACCTTCGCGTAATTACGCACTCTCGTCTTTTCAGTGTCTGTATCTCTCTGTCTGTCAGTGTGCCCGTGTTGGTGTAGATGTGTGTGCCCGTAACGTGCTCATACAGCGAAGAAGAAGTCTGCAGCCACCCGAACGTCCAAACTCCATTTGCTTCAATTTATTGTACAACAAGATGTACGACAAACCCACAACAAATGACGCACAGTCGAGTTTGGACCTGACTCGGCATGGGTGCAATATTTTCTCAAGAGATTAACTGCACTTACACTGACGGACACGCAACGCATCCGTTAGTCGTGCTTCATTTGTGTAACACTCGGCTCTGACGAAACCGGCAACCGACAGGGAGCGCTGGAGCTGTCAGATAAAACACAAAATTCATCCGTCATTTATGCGTCCACTGAGTGAATAACGATCTATTTTCTCAGTACAATAACTACTTCTACTGCAACTACCGCTACAAATACATTGTCGTTTTACACACCTTACTCATGCCATTAAAATAACAAAATAAAGAAATAGTCACGAAACAACTAGAGAGCGCTGGATTCATCGCATGCCTCAGCCTAGATGCGTGTTATTGTGAGCCCACTGTTACATAAATTTCATCAACCAAGTAATGTGTTAGGCCTAGTGATTAATAAAGCGTCGTCCGTCTTACCGCACTTCTTCGCCGATGATACTCAGTTGTCGGGGTCTTTAAACCCTGGCAAAGTTACCGCTGTCTGTCGTGTGCTTAAGTACTGTGTGAACGATATTCAGGTCTGGTATTCTGGTCGTCGTCTTCAGTTAAACCCGGACAAGTCTGAACTGATGTTGTTTGGGTCTCAAGTCAATATGGAGCGTCTGGCGTCAACTGATGTCTCTGTTCGTGTTGGTCAAACGGTCATCCAGCCAAGTGATCGGGTACGTGACCTTGGCGTCATTCTTGACAGTTCGTTGTCTATGCGTCAATACATCGCCAAGGTCGCGATTCTGTTTCTTTCATCTTCGGAGACTACGTAAGATTAGCAAGATGCTTGAACGAGAAGGTCGCAATCGTCTAGTGTACGCTATCATCTTAACACGCATTGACTACTGCAACGCCATGTTTCCTGGATTGCCAGACTCCACACTTGCGCCGTTGCAACGCGTTCTTCATGCTTGTTTTGTTGACGATCTTCGACAACGCGACCACGTCACAGAAACATCGATGTCATTACACTGGCTGCCAGAGCGAGAACGTATCACGCACAAACTGCGCAGCTTGATGCGTGGCGTTGTTTACGGGCATGCCCCAGAATACTTCACCGACATGGTCGTGCCAGTAGCAGATCTTGCTGGAAGACGTCATTTACGTTCAGCTCAAGACTGTCTTTTTGACATACCACGATCACGGATCCGTGATTTTTATCTTTCACTATATGACCGCAAAATTCCACTGACAGTAAGCTGTATTTTATGCAGCGCATATTTTCGCCATATATAAAAAACTTTTTACAAGGTCACAGGCTGCTATGTAACTGTTTTGAAGGCCGCATAATTATAAATATCGCCCGTCCATTCTATTTAACGATGGTTAACGTCTGAAAAATTTGTACCAAGTATTGATTATAAACCTATTTATTTTTTCTCGCCATTGCTATAGGCTTATTTTTTTTGTCTTAAAATGCTCATTTTGTTCTTTTCCGCAACTTTAACATGTGGTCAAAAAAGTTAACGGAACGTGCTCGAGCTCCGGTAACACTTGAGTTACCTCTCGAGAATCTGCAATCTCATCTCCTCGGCAGTTTTAATCCTCCTAAAAAGCGCCGCCGCATTGCGTAATTCATAAAAAGATAATTGATAGAAAAGGTATATGCGCAAATGGTGACAAGAAGTCACATATTTTGTGGTCCTAGCAGCGCATGTGTGAAACAGTTTACCGGGCGTTGTGAAAGGTTTAGATACCACGCGTGATATGCCGAACCGGACAAACGTTAATGGATTTCACGATATTGCTTTTTTAACGACTGACGAACGACGACGTGACGTTCTTGTCCTTGTCGTTGCGGCGTCTCATCATAAAAACCGCCGAGTCGCAGTTCTCTCCCCCTTCCCGGAATGCCGCTTTGCCGCGCACAGACTTCGCAATTTCTGCGGAATTTGCTGCTAGAAATAAATAAGCGAAACGTCGTGTGCGCGCGTCCATAAAGCGGAAATGAACGAGGCTGGAATTGTCGGATTTAGCTCTTTTTATTCATTCGCCGCATACTTTCCGCTGTTAATTTCACGCCCTGCGGTCTCTCATGCATACTTGCTGTTGCAAAATGCGCGCTGAGAAAGCAATGGAAGTAAAGTAATGGAAGCAGGAAAAAGGCAGCGAAACTTTGTTGTTGTTGTTGTTGCTGCTGCTTTCATTATTGCTTTTAGTATTATTTTTCAATTTAAACTAACCAAAACCTACTGGGAAATGTGTGAAGTCGAGTAATGCGTACAATTACATTGTATGCATCAAATAACGACAAAAATCGTTTATGGCTAGGTTCTGCCTTAGAAACAGCTTGAGAGTTTACGCCGAAATTAACGTCGGCTAGGAAATGTAAATTTTGGCGTATTTAGCGATCGACACTTTGACATTTTTTTCAAAACAGTTTCTTAGATCCAGTAATAGTCTTTGTCAGTGCTTACCGTTGTTTGTTGTGCGTGTGTATGTGTGTTATTCGTCAGTTGTGCACTGTTATTGCTCTATTTTCTTCAGTCAGTGTATTCTTCCAGTCCTGCTCTATGGGTGCGAGACCTGGATCATTACCAAGACCACAAGTAGGCTTCTTGATGCATTCGATATCTGGTGCCTACGAAAACATCCTATAAATACCGTATACCAGGCACACTACAAACGAGACAGTTCATAGCGTTGTTTCTTGTTCACCAGTTTTTGAAGTGGTCATGTCCCACTGCTTACGGTTCTTCGGTCACCTAGCTCGTTCAGCACCAGCGGAAAAACATTACCATGTCAAGCCGCTGCACTTCGACCTCTAGCTGACTGGAGGAGACCGGCCGGACGTCCAAGGACAACCTGGTGAGAACAGTGCATGAAGATGTCCAGTTCCAGAACTTCGGTGTTCGTACTGCTTGGAAGAAGGCCAAGGATAGGGACGTTTGGCGCCAAGCCATCAGCACCGCTACGCTTTGACAGGAGTTCGCCGACAAGAAGAAAAGGAAGAGAGATGGCGCGGCGTGAAGAAATTCGAATAAACTCAATATTACCCATGCGAGTACGAAACGATAACTCGCGTGCATGCAGCCCTCGAGTGACCAACAAGATCGCATCATTTCGTCTTGCTAATAAAGATTGACAGATTGAGTTAGTAGAGTAACTGTTAGGGTAGGCTACAGGTATCGCTGATAAACCGAACAGGAAAATTGAATCACTATTCTATCGGAGAAGTCTCGAGGCGACGGGTCAACTACGTAACTCATCAATCATGTGTAATGATGCAGTTACGGCCAAAGGATATAGGCGTACATTGTATACGTTTTACTACCTATGCAACTTATCTTAATTTCTAGTGTCGCATCAGTAGAATTTTACGTGTCAAACATAAAATGTCAAATGAGAAGCTTTAGGTAGCCTAGGCCAATAATGACTATAATGGCACGTTGTCTAAAGACCGTATAAGCATAGTGGCGGCGATGCGCAATTCTAGTCTACCAGCTGGGCCAAAATACCTTTTAGTAACTATTTCTCTTTAACAAGATGCGCCATATTTGCAATTGCTGTTTATTTATATATTATTTTAATTCAATGCCGTTATTTTTTTGTCAACTAGTGTAAAAAGTTCTGTTTTATAATTGTGCAAATAAATTGCAATTTTGGCACAATGGCTGCATGGGTTGGTTAACGACGAACGCCGTTTGATTCAGAGTAGGCCTGTACATGTACGTGCGCAAAAACATCGGAGTTCAAAAAAATTTCAAAAAATGTTTTCAAATACATGAGGACTTTTAATCCGGAAATAATCAATAGCAAATGCTAAAATTTAGTTAAATGGTATAGAAATCTGGTATTTTGCAGTTAATACTGCATTAATAGGTTGTTGTAGTTGAGAAAGTTGTCCCTTTTTGGCCCATCCTGTATGCTCAGCTAGTTGCATTCCAGCTCAGACGATGAAAACGATTATGACAACTAAAACAACATTTTTCTTTTAAATTTCCACTACAGTAAATCTCTAGCTGGCGATATTTGCGTCAGTGTAGTCCCAGCAGTCGCGAGACGTTGGAAATCGCTACACTACAGTGCCCAATTGAATCTGTTACCAAGACGACATTCTCAATATCTTCAATCGAACTGTTAATCGGTTTTGGTTCAGTGCTCGGGTTATTCACCGCCTCAATTGAATTTTCGGTCACACAGCTGCAGACTCGCTGGTGGCTCATCGAGCTCAGCAGTGGCCCAGTGTTATATCGACCTCCTTGGTCGTCCTCTTCTGTAGAGACGTTGTCCAGGCGTCTATGAAGTAGTTGGCTTGACCAACTTCACACTGAAACAGCAACAGCATACCACTTGCAGATCATGATTTGTGGAGACATGCCATTGCAGACGTCATTCCGGGTAACATTAAAGACCTCGTGCATGTGCGATAAGACAAAAATAAAATGAAATAAAATACAACAGCTGTTTTATCGCAGCACTTGCAAACCCCTGCGATAAAAATAAAAACTTCTCTGAAAGTTTGCAGTGCCACATTTCGCTCTGTGACAAATAATAAACAGCGTCGTCGGCGACTGTCTGCAACACTGTTGTTTTAGTTTGATTTGTTTGATTTTATTTTATCTCATCGTTATTGCACATGTGCCAGGGTTTTAACCGGCTTATGACGACTAATAACGACGACGTGATGTAAAAAATAACTTCGATTAAAATCTTTGTTGTCCGCAGCTATCAGTAGGTGGCAGATATGACTATTACAGGAAGGTCGACTTCTTCAGAACACGTACTTTTGGTTGCGTGAAACTTTGGCATTTTAGCACAAATATAAAACAAATCAAGTAACAAATGACAATAAATAGTACACGTTTGCTGTTATATTTTTTAAAAAGTTTTTAAACTTTATTTTGCACTGACGTTGTGAAAATTGCATTTGTCAGTCATAAATGCCGGTAAACGAACTTGTTTACGATGTTAACCGTTAATTGCAAATAGAGTATGAGTTGGTGACATGATTGGCTAATATTACTGACATTTAGCATTTTAGTGCTGTTGAGTTTTTAAGCCTCAAGCTGCTATCAACAGCAATTTTCTCATATGAAAGTAATGTAAGCTATGCTAATTAGTCGACTGGACTAAGCTAATTAGTCTACTATTTTCGATGTCAGCTAACATAGTCGACACGTATACCGCACCTATTTTTCGCGAGCACTAAACATAACAATTCAGTAGACATGCATGTGCTCTCCATTTCATTTTCATCACAGGTATATTCTAATTATACAGCGATATAGCACCATCTTGTTACACGAGACCTTTACCAAGCTACGATATTTAATGACCACCATAGCTTCAATGTGTTTCATTAATTATGTGATTTTTTTCTCAGAAACTATCGACTGTTTGAATAATAATGACGACGACGACGACGACGAAAATTATGATTACAATAATAATTACAGTAATGACAAAAATTGGTACAAAAACCTATACGTCGATGTGTTGGTCTTTATATTGTAATCGACTGCGTAAATAGTGACAAAAATACTGTTAGTCACGCGGCAAGACATACTTATTTTGCTCGTATGTTACTTGCAAAAGCTTTTAGTGTTTAATTTGGCTGTGATAATTACAATACGATCTTAAGTCAGATTTTTGATGTGAGTTAAATGAGTTGAATCTGCAATAAGCTGATTGATTGATCTGTCGATTATAATCTGTGTGTGGCCGGGCTAATGTTCTGTGTGCTTTGATTTTTTAAAATAAATTTGTATACTATTAAAATATTTTTATTATTCTAAGTAAATATACAAACTAATGCGTCATGTGCTGATCATTGTATATCGCGACTATTTTAACTAATATCAAGCCCTGAAAAAATGAATGTAACGACGTTAGCGTCAATGTCTGTCTGCTTCCACGGATGCCCAGCGGACCCTGGGCATGTAGGCCTGTATAGCAAAAAAATTAAAGAGAAGTTGTTTAAGTGATGTAGACATTGGACTATGGACAGTTATTAGGACTGAGTGGTTTCTCATTAGTTCGTGACATGACCGCAACTCTAAATACATGGTCAGCGGTCGGACCAAGCTATAGGGACCGTCGACGTCGCTGCTATACCGTAATTATCTCTTACTGATGCTTTTCGTGCCTGGGACATGACGAAATAAACATTTACTGGCTCAACAAGCAAGCAGAACGATGGCAAAAATGCCAGTGAAATATATTTCACGAAAATTTTGGGTTAAAATTAAAATTTTAAATACTCATAAGCCCATCGGTCGGAGATTTGCAGCTGTATCGAAAAAATATAACTTCTTGCTTTTTTAAACCACGACGCCGTTAGATACTTCAGTATACGGGAAACGTTCACACGACGATCTGTTTTATGCTTTTTTCCTCTTCTAGATGGAAGCCGAAACGTAAGAGACAGACGGAGGGACGGACAAGAACTGCCAAGAAGCCATTAGGACGGCTGTGCAATAAACAGATGATGAATAGAAATGAAGTGTCGCCATTCAGCTAGTCGTCGGTTGCTGATGGTGGTGATTTCGTGCTTGTAGATGTAGAGGGGATGTAATCGTTCCGTGAAAGGCGCAGAATTAACAGCGCATGCACTGGACGTCGGTGGACGACCAACATAAAACTGACGACTGGCAATATTATTGAGTGACTCGATGCTGCAGCGCTGTCTGCTGCGATGCGTTCAGTCACAGGCGACGTCTTGTACGCAAACTTTATTACTTCTCCATTCGCTGTAGCTCGTTTATCGTTCTTTTTCGTTCTTTGCTTTCTTTTTAGTTATTTTACGCGGTGACTATTCGTCCGGCAGCCGTTAAAATAGTATGTAGGCTATTTTTTCCGGTAATAAACGAAAACGAAAAACTCAATCGCACACGCTAGGCGGCGGCACCAATGTCGCTTTACGTGATTGCGTTACGCGCAGTGACCAGAATTAGCGTTAATATTATGGCGTAGAGTTTAGGGTTTAGGGTTAGAATTAAGGTTAAAGTTTACGGTTGTTGTTGGGTGTTAGGCCGTCCAAGTCGGCCGTATCAGCGTATAAACCGTATCAACATATTCTGTGCCTTATTTTTATCTCTTATCTCAAAATCTTTGCGATTTATTATTTGACTGTTTCTGATTTTTTATATATCCCGGCACTGACGTCCCGTTTCTTTTATTTCGGTCCCGTTTAAATCGTTTGATTATTTTTAACAGACATGTGCGAGCTTATCTACCAGTTATTGAGAAGTAAATTTCATACTAAATCATATTATATACATTGTAAGATATTTATTATTTATGATACCACTACACAGTCGTCATTATCATTATTATCGTTATTGGCGTATTTATTTAATTATCCTGGTAGTAAATACATTTGGGTTTAGAAAGAAAAACGAATAAAAGCAGTTTATAAATAAGAGTTAAAACTGAGATTATTTCTGTTGTCGTTAATTTGTTGACATATAGGCTACGTTTAAAACGCGATATAATATACTTATTACACGAGTTATTCATGCAAAAATATTTCACGTCGACAACTGTATATGCTACGGCAAAGACTAGCTAGCATTTAAAGAAAACGAAAGTCTTCCAATGATATACAGGGGCGATTGGAAAAGTCTGATGAAACTATGACCTACTCCGATCAGTATACGAATCTCAAGATCGTGTTGTGGGACTATTCCCCTGACGACGCTGATGACGCCACTACATGCACAGGATGTCGTAGTTTTCTCTAGAGGTTAACTCGTTAGCCGCATGTGCCTGACTGTCGGACCTGAAAGCCTAAAAGGCTTACACTGCTTCACATCGGCGACCATTTGTTACGATGGCTCGGTATCTGCCGATGACCTGCTTATAAATTATGTAACCATGGACACGGTTGGACCATAAACGTAGACGTATATTTTTGCTTCTTCGCAAGTATAGTGATAAATCAGCACGTACTTAAGTACTTAAGTAGTAACTACACATAGTTACTTCACAGCTGGTAGGACTAGGCCTACTTAACGCTGTAGTATAGGCCCTTAAATATAGTTTAACTGGTGTACTTTAGCAACGAGCAAAGCAGTTGGTGTCACATTAAATAGTCTCCCCGTGAAATATCTGCCGGGGGGAAACATAATCACGGTATTAAATTATCTCTCTTTCTATTAAAATTTTGCCGGCCTCATAAAAAAGTTTCTCCCCATTATAAATCCGCCCCAGTCGGTATGATAAAATCGCCCTCGTATAAGAAGTCTCCCCGTTGCAGAATAATGACATACAATCTTGCAAGCAGGCAAACATCTGCGTTGTTTACAAAAAAGTGGAATTCATGTAAACGAAGTACTTCACTGAAGTACTTGAAGTACTTGAAGGCTTAAAGTACTTCACTGGCGACGGCTACGCGTTATCTCACATCCACAATGCAGTGAGAGCACCGACCATCGACGTCACAATACGCCGTCAGAACCACTCACAACAACACCTCGTAGATGCCGACGTTGAACTTAGTTAAAAGCGACAGAAAACTTGCGCAGTCTGGATTGCTCAACGACCGCTGCATGGACGCAATAAACACTCTTATTAAACAGCTCCATAAGGATGTAACGAAGCGGACAAATATTCGCATTCGTCGAATGCGAATATTAACTTTACTATTCGTCAAATAACGAATAAACGAATGCGAATTCAGCCTCAAAAAAAAATTCTCAATAGGCCAGCAGTATTGCTGGCAATATTGGAAGAAAGTGAAACACATCTAACGTAGTTGATCAGTGTTCAGTCAGTAAAAATCAGTATCTAAGGCAAAGATCAAAGGGAGAGCTGTGGGTGGTTATCCTGCCGAGCACTTCTCAGACCAACGAGCAGGACTGTGGCGTTTTTGCAGCTGCATTTACGCCACGAAATTCACCCACGAAGCGTGTCGCAGGTAACGGTGTCGCTAGACTCCAGGCGCCTTTTGATGTCGCAGCAATGCGGACTCATTTGGAAGTTGAAACTGTGCTCGGGGAACGGAATGCTGTAATTAGTTCGTGTTCCTAGCTTAGGTTCATTCTAATAAAAACGATCTGACAACAGAAAACTAGGCTATGCTATTAGTAGGCCTAATCCTCGAAGGGGAAACATTGTAGCGGGGGAAATGATTCTTAAGGGCAGGCCTACATTTACTCATTACTAGCTGACCATTGTCATAATAGTAGGGAGACATTGTAATGTGGGTGCGAATTATTACCGGTAAAGTGCGCCATAAAACTTTGTCACTATTAACGTTTTAGGAGGGGCGACATTATCACAAGGGAGAGAATTTTTCTTGGTGAAAGAGCACGACTTATCTCAGATGTCACAAGTAACGTTTTCAAGAGGGAAGACATTTTAATGGGGAAAAAAATTTGTAATGGAGTAGGCGGATTTTTCATGGCTGGAGCGAATTTTTAATCTGGGTAAGAAGTCTCCCCGGCGACATTTTAACGGTAAAAATCCGCCGGGAAGGGGGCGAATTTTTACCAGTAAAAGGTCGCCTGGGGAGACGTTTCAGGAAGGGAGTTATTTTATAATAAGACACCGGCTCAAGACAATGAAGAATTTTATATCAGTTTGTGGCTTTTCCCGCTAAAACTAACCCAAAAATGTCTGATTCTCCATGCCTGGAATGCCGTTTCAGCGTTACTCTTCATTTCACAGCATTGAAATCAAGGCAAAGCGATAAAGAAACAATTTTAGTGCCAGCAAAGCAATCGAGCAGACAAAAGAAATAAAGAGGAAATCAATCACTTACACAACCAATTGCCCTCTGGAGATTACTTTTGACCTTAACGCAAACCCAGCAATCGTATAACTCAAGTAATCAATGGTGAAGTTGATTAAATTGCATGACGTTAGTTGACCTGGGCAGTATTGGCAGTGCGTTCGGTCTACATTTATTACTGCAGCGAACGGTGCGACAACTTGTCAATTGACGGCGTCGTCTGTTACGGCCATAAAGCGCTCATGAACGACGGACTCTTGCATCACGTCCTTGTTTCAGATCGCTGGCAAGCGCGATGTTTTATGGTTCTGGTCAGCTCTGAACGCAGCTTCCGCAGACTTTACTACCGGAACAGTGTTACTGTAAAACCGCCTTGACACATGCTATCAAGCGGACGTTAACTGAGGTCAATATTTTATAACCTATCGTCCGACTTTGTTCGCAGAGTCTGAACACAGAACATAGGAGCGTCATGGGCAGCGGCAATTAACGGTAGGGGCACTTTCGTGCCCTGGATAAACACGTGGCGTGGGTGTCAAAATTCAAGTAAAGCACCTAAGACATATTTTAAGTACTTTTAGCTAACTTGTAGATTAGGCTAATTGATTTCTATAGATCTATTGTGCGATGACCTGTTTTTAAACAGTTAAAGGTTAAAGGTGGTGATTTAGCTCTTTATGGGAAGCCTATCTCAGAGCTACGGAGCGTCACCTGCCGTATGGGATCACACAGTGTTACCTACCACCCGACACAGTTAAACGCGCCCAGCCTCAACCCAAGCCATATAAGCTGGTGCTCGATTTACCTACCCCGGAAAATGGAAGGCTGAGTTGACCTAGACCGCTGGTTACATACCGAGATGGTTTCCTGCCCACAGGCAGTCAACCATCAAAGTACTGACCCGGCCCGGTGTAGCGTAACTTCGTTGATCGGACGAGACGAGTTACCGCTACGCCAAGCCACCAACTTCTGCTCACCCCGTTATGTTACCATTATGATGATGCGTTCAATTAATTTGCATTCAGTGACATTCAGAAGCGTTGCTTGGATTTGCAGATAGACCCAGAGCAACGCAAAAACCTCACATTATTCGTATGTGAAATAACCTAGCCTATTCGATATTATAGGCCTACATTCCAGTACTGTAGAGAAGACGAAAGCATCAGTCAGTTCATATGAGTCAAAATTCATGCTAAGTAAGTTAAGTATAGGTGCAGAGACAGATTAAGATTTTAGTAAAAGTTTAAAATCATATTTCGATGGGTTGATGCTTATCCAACTAAACGTTGTAGGGTTGTGACTACGTCTAGTGATAGCCCTATAACGGATAAAACTTTCTAATCTTGATCTGATTAACTCTAATATACTATGATACTGCAGTATATAAATATGCTATCTTTTTCAAAAGACGCCTTTAACTTTGTCTTATAAGTGTGATAAATGAAGTAAGGTCGATGATAGGATAAATACTGTGTCCAGTAAAAAACCAATTCCCTAGACGTCGTGCAAAAATGATTAAGTGTACGAAACTTTATTCAGATTCATTCAGATGTGACAATTTTATTGCACGACGTCTACGGGATTAGTTTTTTAACGGACACAGTGTACATTATAATTTTTGAGGCTCATAATATCGCCAGATGGCAATGCTGATAAACATATTTCACTTATACGTGGGGCAGAAAATTAATTAGATAAGACGGCGAGCAAAATATGTGCGCACATAATCGTGGGAACGGCAACTGGGCCCGTCGTCAATAGCTGCCAGCGGGTATTCGTTTAAGCTTATTGACGACTGGCGTTTATGACACGTGACGCTTTGGACCCAATCAAACCGCCGCGATAAAGCCTGTCAGTCATAGCAGTTTCATAAGCTACTTAGGGGTCTATCTTTACAGCCTCCTAACTCATCGGAACTGTATTAGACTAAGCATGGTTTCTTTGTGCCCTTCCTTTCTTGGGTCTTTATGACGCAGTAAACGCACTGATTAGAGACGGCATGCTGACGCACGATACGCTTCACAAATCGCGAGATCAATATGCTCTACCGTGCTAACACTACAACAACAAATTACAGAAAAAAATCGTAGACTTTGAGCAACATTTTGTGATGAGAAGGTCTGCAATAAAGACAAGACCAAAATGCCGCGAAAATATTGCCTAAGCTTTACATTAACCAAGGGAATCCATTGCCACCACAGCCGTTCAATGTACATTGTGATTGCTTAACTGTACACCAGATTTACGCCTAGCCAGATGACTTTCACATGCATAACAAAACAGACCAAAAACGACAGGACATAGTCAGCATAATATAATAGCACCAAAGAGACCAAGATATGAAATGCATTATGCATACATACAAACATATCAAGCACAAAAACCGCTTTTGGGGAACAAGCAAAAACATGGACCGTCCGGAAAAAACAATCAATCCTTTTGCATAATTATCGAAAAACGAGACCCCAAAATTTGACTCGTAAAGCGTTCGTTGAAATGTTTTCTGTTTTGTGTTTCTAATTGCTGATACAACGCATCGTGCGTTAGTTAGAGAGGTTGCGACAATATTAGCAAAAACAAACACGAAATCGAGACAACACTAACGCGGTGTGAGCGCAGTGATAACTTTCTTTTTCAAATCAAGTTGTGCGTGTACGCCGTATGAAGTTGTAAAGTGGACATTTTTGCTGATGTCCCAAACGGTTGAATATGCACTGTATATTCGCCAACAAACGTGACGAATAACTATCTTGCCGTATAATTCAGGCAGCACCACTCACGTACGGTAGCAAAACTGCGATTCGCTTCAGTGGAGGAAAGAGACACAGCATTTGTAGCAATCCGTGCACGGCTTAATTATCAGACCGCAACTGGTGCGTGCCTGGTGCATAGATGTAGCAGGGATGCGGCGAACCGGCGAGTCGGCGCGTAGGCCTACTGCTCGCTCGCTGGAGATTAAAAACAGCGGCGGCGGGGGCAGCAGCAGCAGCAGCGACACTTGTTCGTGCATGCAAACACGTTACGTCGAAGTCTTCTGCCTGTATATGTTCTGACCAATCATAGCGGCAGTTTTTTTTGGTGAGTGAAACGTATTTTAATATGCTTAACTTTAGGTAGCATTTTGTGCATGTAATGTCTAATTTTGTCATTTTGCTGTTCTACTCTAGAGCCAAATGAACACAATACCGGTATTAATATAACGGCTCACATTTACCGCGTTGCAGTTTGCTGTACAATATTTCATTATATCTGATATGTCTAAATGACTAATTGCCGTATTTTTTCGTTGTGCATTTGTTTGAAAAAATTGTATATTTGTCACTTTTATTGATGTTTAGCACTGAAGTGTGTGAAGTGCATATAGTTAGTTGCTGTCGAACGTTTTGTCGGCTTTGTCATCGACGTTGCACACCAAGGCCTAGCTAATGCTTACTTACTTTTAGTCAACTGATGTCGCAAATACAGGAAAAAAATTAAGCAGCGTGATTATTTTGTTTTTGGCTAGAACTGTAGCACTGACCATCAAAAAGTTCGACTGTCGCAGCAAAACGGTGCGATAATCTGACAACTATTTTGTTTATTGCAGGGGTTCGCATATGTATGTTACCACAATACAACAAAAAAGTTTTGCAACCATTTTATGGTTTTATTTTTTAATGCTAATATAATATTTTGCTGCAATTTTTGTTTCGAAAAATATTTTTATTGCAATTTAAATTTTTGATTAAAAAATCAAATCAGTGGTAAATCATAATGCTTCGTTCGATATACCTGCACTGCAGCGACCGCACTGCATACTACGAACAACACGTTTCTCGGGGCTCGGCGCATCCGTTTGTAGCAAAAAGAATATAAGCTAATGTGAATGTCTGTAAAGCCTCTGCAGTAAAGCGCGGTATAAGCTGATAATTGATAACGTGGCTGCCATTACATTGCGTATTCCGGTTTCGTTGTTCGGCGGCAGGTGGCAGCAGCGGTCAACCGACAACGGAACACTCGCACTGCTGTCTGCGTTTTCCACAGGGACATTTTTAACGTCATACAAGAACGTTCCTGTTCGTGCAATACAATATAGCGAGCTATAAACTTGAGTGTTTCTGTCACCTTGTAAGCTGGTTATTGGATTGAATTGAATTAACTACGCGCACTGTAGTTTTCTGGTGGACAGAGCAGTCACCTATAGGCCTAGGTGTTCTGTTTTGTACAGCTAAAATGGTAAAGTGTTTACGATGTAACACTTGAAGTGCGCTAAGAGTTACACTGTGTAACACTTAGACAGTGACACTGTGTTGTCCACGCGTTAAGTGTTAATGCTTTAAGTGTTATACAGCATAACACTCAAAGTGTTCAGTAATTGTGTAGGTTTAATACTTTATGTGTTCATTTTATTATTGTCACTTTATGCATGTCAAAAGTGAACAGAATAGTGTTACACTTTTTAACGCTTAAACTGTTCTCAGTTTTTGCAGCGTCAGCAGTTAGCGACGTCACGGTGGGAAGAAGATCTGCGACGACGTCTAAAACAAAAGTGGCTTGTTAGCGATTAGGCTCAGGCCTACCGCTACAGCAATTAAGTAACCAAACTACTTTTGTCCGGCCGCGAGAATTAAACCAAGTTCACATTTGTACATTGCGGTCTTCAGAATCCCGTAAGCATTTTTGTCTATAGGCCTAAGCCCGGCCGTCAGCACGTGGTAGGATTTACAATACTGCTCGAGTTCGCAGCCAGTCATCCGTTGCTAAGCCTATTCTGCTGTCAGACTTTGCCAGCCATTGTCATGGATGCATTACGAGCAGCGATAAATAAGCTTAACTCCGACGTTTTTTCCTTCCACCGCTTTTTTTGCAGACGCCAAAAAGCGTCGTCATCGCAGTTCATAGCTGACGTCTGAAACAACATAAACTCGGCACTCTTACGCACAGTTATTACCGGCATTATTTGCAGCAGTTTTCGTCTTTAAGCTAGCTTAAGTCCACAAATCCAGTTTGTAACAGCACCAAACGATACGCACTTGTGTGCATATTTTCCATAGACATTCTATGATATTCCCTCTTTGAAGTGGCTGGTGTTAGACTGTATAAAAACCGCTGATGAAAGTAAATTGATTACTGCTTAGTTATGCGAGCAAAACGTGTCAAAACCAAGACCAAGAAGAGAAAACATGCATTCACGCACCGTCAAATAATTTTACATGGCACGGCTAAAAGCTTCCAATGCGCACAGTTAAATGCACTTGCATTCAACGTCATTGAAAGAAATCAAAAGAAAAGTTCGTACAGTGGTGTGAGTGATCATAATGATTAACTTGTAGCCACCACATTTTTTAAAACTGACACGTTTAATGCCGATAATTTATTGACTTTTGTAAAGTTGCATTTTGAGGGCAGAAAATCGCACAGCAGCTGATCTCCGTGAAGTAAGCGAAAATATTGTTCAATGAATAAACACTATGGCAAAGTCAGCGAATTGGCTTTAAAACATAAAGTAACAAACGAGAAAAGCATAATACCGGTAATGTTTGTTGATTAAATTTTTGTGACTTTTGTCTAGACTAAGAATAAAACATTTATTTCAAGCTCAAGACTTTTCGTCCTCGAGGCGTCTCAAGACTTAGACCTTGGTCTTGGTTAATGAGATAATTTACTGTCCATTAGATATGCGCATTAGTCGCCGTGTAGGAGCAGTTTTCTACGAACATGCATGGTACATCTTATTATCTAATTATAGACCGGACACTCAGTTGCGTGGCTGTATAATACGGAGCGAATAGCAAATCTCATTAGATCGTGGTGCAACAAAGACAATCGTCATCATATGTCATTCGAGAGCACGAATCTGCACGCAAATGAGTAGACGAAACGGAATTTCGAAACGTGTAAGACCAAGTGAAAATGATTAAGTCAAGTTTATGTTCATTTTTAAGCAACTCGGAGATCTGCTAATAATACTCCGAGAATCGAGTCCAATCGCTTATTGCATCGGTTTCACCTACTCGTACGACATAGCAGTTTGTGTAGGTTTCTATTCGGGAAGTATTTTACAGCACGTGAAGTGGCGTCATGGACGGTTAATACGTCGACCACGTCGTGATTAAAGGTCCCTCGGTGGGTACCTGTCCACGAACACAATGCCTAGCTTGGCCGGACCAATTTGTTACCGGCCAAAGGACGATGCTGATGCTGTGTTGGCCTTTAGCTGGAAACATCTAGGTGGCCTCACTTGTGTCGCTTCTTTCTTTCTTTTGACTTGTTGTAACTTCACTTCTGTTTACAGAGGCTTAGCGTTATACATACCGACATTTCTACTGATACATGTATGTTATGCAAATTTTAAGTTTAATTGTACGTTAGTTCGTAATATTACAAAACAAAACGCCATTAGTGATGTCTAGCAGTGGCGTTGTAGCAGGGGAAAAACAGAGGAGGGGCCGCGATTGCCTGCCCTCAAATTTTAGCCTGTCCAAAAAATGTTCTAACCGTTTAAAATTTAGGGGTAAAATTTATTATTTTAGAAGCAGTTAAAGATGAAATTGAACTTTTAAGCACCATTCGTAATTTTCGTGGTCGAAAATCTGCAGTTGTCTGTTGGAAAATCGCAACTTCTTGTTTTCCTGCTTAACTTTTGTAATTCACGACGCGGCTGAGGTTTAGTCTAAAAATACTACAAACACATGATTTTTGCGGTTTTACATTTATCAGATCTCGCAATGGCTGTGCCTTGATGATTGATGAGTACACCATAAACACTGTTGTCATTAATGTAATTGTCATAATGCACCTCCCGAGAGATATTAACCCACGGCTACAGCTTCCTACAGGGCGAATACTTTCATGCCCACTCGACAGTCGTCACAATGTTGTCGTATGTTTGTATACGGTCAGTTGCGTTTGGACGAGGGCAGCATAATATTTCATCGTGCATTTTTTATTCAAAACTACGTACAGTTTAATTGACCTTCGCTCAAGACTGCTAAAATTAATTCAGTTGCGTGTTTTTTGACTTATTGCTTTTGAAACCATAGCCATATGGCGCTAAAAAACATTTGCGAAAATTATCATAAAAACAGCTTCGACAACAACGATGACGATAACAACAAGAACACAAGTAATTTGGAAAAAGCGAAATTGTTCACTTTGCTTAATTAAGATTTATATGTTTGTATGCGCAAGGTGGAAGCACATGACTTTCTGTTTGGCTTAAATTTTTGCATGTTTTGGTTAGGAGTTTGACTCACAAATTTCCCCTTTCCTTGGGGGTCAGGAACCCTTGTCTGGCACACTGTGACACTGGAAGGATGATTGGTTCCCACAAGTGTGTCTGCCAGATGGCGTTCAAATCTGTCGAGCGGTTTAAGCAGGGTGTATGATTGTGACGGACAGACAGCAGACAGACTACGCTAAGGAGAAATGCGTAGCAATAGGCGAAATCGCTTGCGATGCCAAATCTATTTCACCTAATGATGCTAATGTGTAGCATATTATGAAGCTTTGTTTAGGACAGGCTAATACTCGTCGTTTTAGTACATTTAGCAGTATCAGTAACAACAACAACAACAGCAACAACCACTGATACTACTACTACTAGTAGTATCAGTGGTTGTTGTTGTTGTTGATGATGTCAGCGAAGTTTGTCTGAGGGTTAGTATTTTGGATAGAGTTAGTTATCAGCGATGTATTAGTAGCTCTACAGAATAGCGGACATACATCAGTTTTTTTTCTTAAGCTTAAAGTAAAACGTAAAGTTTTTTTCAAGGCCGCATAACCAATAGGCCGACGCTGATCTCCGTTTTCCCATTTCCGTCAGCCAGTTATCACAGAAGTTAGCGCCAGTAAATCGCACCGCTTATCAGTCTGTTTACGCTTTAGCTTTTGCTGCAGGTACTCACTGTGCTTAACCACGGAAAGATAACCAGGCTGAGTTCACCTAGATGGCTGGTTACATTCAGAGATGATTTACCCGTCTAGGTTTTTGCCCATCCAACTACTAACCGGGCTCGACGTAGATTAACATCGCTGACGGGGAGACCGACTCGTTACCAAGTAAGCCAAAAAAACCGTAATGTGGATCAGTTCATCCAATAAATATAGCCCGTTAACCAGAAATGTCGTCAGCAACTGCACGGAGACCATTGGGCGATGCAACGACTTTGGTGATTGCTATGTTTAGCGTTGATGGTGAATTGGCTGTAAACTTTTATTACAACAAAGATGAATGGTTCCCTCCTATACGGCCATTTATCCAACGTGCTAGACTGCTAGAGTACCAATCTCATAATAAAAGACTATCAGCTCTACCATCATCGAGTTCGTTTATTGTATTGGTTCCGCAAAAAACAACTTATACAAAAAACACGAAATTACGTAAATCACTGTAAAAATGACGCAGTGCAACAAATAAGAAGTAAAAACAAAAAGCCCAGCTGTCGCTAGGATAGCCGACCATACTAATTGGCAATAACTTTTAAGGGCATCCAAGATCGATGATTTGCACGTACTGTAATTTGAAAGCCAATAAGCGACTTCCTATTAGCGATCAATAGCAATCTGTCTTGCATCGTTTAGCCACAGTACATCCGTGATGGACAAACAGACGGACGGACGGACCGACGAAAACCATGACAACAGCTCGACCGTTACTTAAGTGCGGTCGGCTAAAAAGTTAAAAACCTTAGCAGGTTGTAGTAGTTAATTGCAATATTTAAACTAGCAAAAACTGCGACTGCATTGCTCATGTTGAGTAACAGCTAGGAGAGGGCATGCATGTAAGTCATATAAACCTAAATGTAGTTAAGTTATAGTTTATTTATTTTTGTGCACTGCTTAATGTGTGGAATAGTTTACCAGATTCTGATAACTCTAAAAAGTTTTTCAGCTTTTAAGCGTTTTGTTGTCAATGTGCATTAACTAATTTTCTAAAGTTTTTTTTGATTTTACGTAGGTTATAGATTCAAGGGCAGCTGTTAGTGTTCTTGTTAGGAGTCTTGCTGTCCGGCTCACCGGTTTTATATACTGATCTGCTCAGCAAATAAATGATTGATTGGTCGATTTGTAAATGTAATTTTTAATTTAGCCTTAACAGTGTGTGCTAGGCGGCTGACTGAGTGAGAGTTAACAGGCATGTATTGAAGCCTGAATGTCGGCAAGTTGCACATAACCGACCGCATGGGTTCACGGTGGACTTGTCTTCTCGTTTAACGACTGTCAACTGGCAACAGACTAATGTGCGTTTGGAGACCATCATAGAGCTGTATCGGCAGTACAGCAGCCAGCAATGGGCCGACGGCTTTCCTGGCACCGCCGGCTCATTGCTCCTGCACGCGGACTGCATTATAAATTGATGCAGAGAACTTTGAGCGGTCGCAAACGGTCGCAGAATTCTGACGCTCCGACTAGTGTTTGCATGTATCACTTCTTATATTTTATGCGTCGGGTTAATCAGGTGCTGTCAATCAATCAATTAATTCAGACATATAAAGTCCATAGAACTACACAACTACAAATGTATAATAAAAAGTGATAAAAGATAAAAATAAAACACTAATACACATGTATGGTTAAGAACCACTGAACAATCTTATTACTCGACCTAGAACACTGTTTAGCAAAAAGAACACGAGAATTATGGACCACAGTATCTAACG
>Ga0209367_1002287_pt1 | contig 25136 bp, 18 predicted proteins | sample WorMetLIZISLAND2_FD_187412 | JGI IMG/M metagenome (GOLD analysis project Ga0209367, IMG submission 187412) | Marine gutless worms symbiont microbial communities from Max Planck institute for Marine Microbiology, Germany - Olavius geniculatus... ... | reverse complement strand
TTGTACTGAACACACATGTCTTCAGGATGCTGAGCTTTGTTTCCAGAGTGATCGCCTTACTTTTCCAAATCTTGTCCAAGGCCTTCAGGTTTGCCATTGCCTTTGCCATTCTGACTGCTATTTCCTATTTCCTTTTGCAATAAACGCTTTTACGAATATTGCCATTAAATGCTAACAACCATAGCACTAATGGTTTTTTATTTCTGTACACCGAAGCGAAAACTGCTTTGACAACGAGTAGATGGATAGATATTAAATTTTATGGAAATGCGTTTAACAATAGCTGAAATGATAGTAGGTGTGTTTGTGTTTCCGCGTGTCACACAGTGGCATCAATATCACAGAATATCATAGCCTATAACTTAGGATTATCGTTAAAAGGCATTTAACTGATTATCCATGACCAATATCTCAAATATATAAAATTAAGTACAATAACAGACTTATGCGTTCACTGCAATTTTCAATTTAATATTAGGAATAAGATGGCTTTTTACGGTTATCCGCAATCACTTAAGCATAAACAAGCATAAATATTAGATAATCAACCGTAAAAGCTGTGCAAATGAACGATTTATTTAGGCCTACTAACTTATACAACAGTCATATATTGACCATTAACCGATGATCGGGTAAACATAACGATCATTATTTTTGTTTACTGCAAAGTGGTATGCACATTTTACATCTAAAACTAAATGCAGCGAGAAATCGCAAACCTCCAGTGCTGCCACCTTGTTAACACAACACAAATTTCATGAAAAATCCATCGGAAAAGCGGATTTTCCAGTCCGCTCTAGTTTCAGGCGACGTCTAAACGCAGAATTCACGAGCCACTCCAGAGAGCAATTACTGACCGCTAATGGAAACCTGTGTGCATGCCTAGACAGAACTGTAATTACCTGCTTACGTCGATAGCTCATTAAAACTGCCAGGTGGTCTGGCCGCAATCTGTGGCAGGGTTATTAGCGTGTTTGCTCTCAGAATAATGTATCGTAAAGGCCAGATGGCTCGACAGTGACCTGTGATCGTTGGTGGCATTTGATAAACATAGCTGCCAGCTGGTTAAATGTCAACGAGACTACGAGGCCTTTGCTAAAATAGATGAAAACGACATTTCTGTTGCTGGGAATCTCGCGTAGGTAGGTCTATGACAAAATGGTCGGGTACTCGGCGCCGTCATTGGCTCGGCGCTAGTCAGGCAACGGTAATTTGAGAGTTATTTCATGGTGTAAATATATAAGTAAATAAGATTAAAATTTAAGTGTCAGAGTGCGCTGTGCTGTGGTCTACCGCTGGCAGTTTAGCTGGCGTCTCGTGTTATTGTTGACCTATTGTATCGATTGTGCAGTAATGGAGACGATTCTATCACGTGCTATGTGGCCAGTAACAGATTTGGCTATCGCAGTTTTCGTTCTGTACAAAAAACATATGACATGAATTTTACAGTCAGTGCGCTATTTTAGTTAATAACCATGGATTATGCTAACATTTAATATATTTAGTGTGTCCAGGGAACCGTTTTAGTTGCAAAAGTGAAGTAAATGCTGAGCTTTTGGATACAAGTTTTCCAGGACTGCGATCCTTGTTGCTGAACCCTAGGGGCTCTCCTCTTAGACCCAATGACATGTGAGCATGAAGTGACGTCTGGGAAAGGAGCCCGTGCATGAGCGCCCTCTTGCAGGCTGGTCTGTGCGGGGAAGGCAAACGATGACTTGGCACTCGTTTAGAATGGACTTGCCGGTGTTGTTATAAATAATGGCTTTGTCTGGTGATCAAGTTGCCGGAAAGCCGCATGCAAGTAATGGCGTCAGAGAAAAAGAAATGTCGTAGTCGTACAGTTACAGACCCCCTACTTACCATATTTTTGTGTACGATTTGTATTTGTACAATAGTAAATGTATTTTTTTCGTTTTCTCGGCGACGCGTTTGACTGCTGTTTGTGTTTGCACGTCGTCATCAGTCTTTACGTCGACTTCAATGAGGACGATCCTCTGGCGATTGGCGTACTTCCGTTCGTCATCTTGCTCGGTCATTCGAACAGTGCTCTCAACCCTCTGCTCTACTACCTCATGACGCGCCACCTTCACCGCGCCAAGTCCACCATTCGACGTCGCCGTTCCGTCGTCACCAACACAGACCCGGCGCTCAAGTCGACGCCGTTCACTGTCAGCGGCGGAGACTGGCTGACCCTACAGCAACTGAACGGCGCCGGCGTCGCAACGACCGGCCTAGACAGTAATGACGTTCAACTGACCGATGAAAACAATTGTCGCGCCTAATGTTAATTTGTCCGGTGATAGAGGCAGTAACTAGAAACACATATTATCCCGGTGTCTACCGAAAGTCCAGTTTTACATTGCCAGCGCTGCGCTTGGTGTGCCGTGGGCTCAGGTTTTTTCTTACGTCCGATGACCCTGATCTTTAACCGTTTGCGCCTGAAAAATGGCACTTCGGTTAATCCTACTTTGGGAACGTTGACATAAATTCATGGTTTATTTATACGCCCTTGTGTAATCAAATTAGGAGCCGGTGCGATGCCGACAGACGGGCAAGATCCGTAATTATAAGTTTATGTTACGTTACTTTGTACCTATTCAATAAAACTGTAAACTGACTTTACTTAAAAGCTCTTGTTGTACATTACCATCTATGTTGATTTGGCGAGTTTCTCGTCGACATTATGTGTGCTAAGTTATATAAATTAGTTTACTTATTTATTGATACAAACAAAATTTTTATTCGCATTGTGCTATATTTTGACTCACAGAACATGACATTTCTTCTTCAAGGGATAAGCGATATAAATATAAACAATATTATCCTCTCTATCATTTGCCACAATCTGCCGAAACCTCACAGTTAATTCGTTCAGGGTCTATATTAGCAATAAGATCGTTACCCCCGTAGACTTCTTTGTTTACTTTTATTGTTTTATTAAGCCCTACTGCATTGCTATATATTATATTCTTAGCATTCGTTCCAGTGTACAGTGATACCGGTAATATCAAAGTTTTCATTAGAACGTATACGCAGTCACGGAGTTCTTTGTAAAATTTATTTCGTGTTGCTTTTTTCACTGATGCTTTCTTTTATTTTCACGAGCTATTCTTCAAGAATTTCAAGTACGTCTACAATTGACATGCAAAGGGGTCCCAAAGTTTACTTAATCGTCATATTTCGTTCAAAAGTAAGCTTATGGCGTATTGTTTTAGAGCTGCTACATATTGTTCACGGCAGTAAAATAAATCACAGTGCGCTGTTTGCTGGACAGTTCATAGTTAATATCACCGTAAAAAGTCAACAATTTTTACAAAAATAAACATTCTGCTGATAAAATTACAAGAATTTGGTAATGTAAGCTTAATATTTTTGGTGAGCGAAATAAGTAAATAACAAAGAACAACGATATACATTTTGGACCAGGCTTATAGAAATCTTGTGCTTTCGGTTGCAGTCTGGCGACAAAATGGGGACAGGAAGTATGTTTTTAATGCTTATTTCATGTCGCTCCGTGTCACAAAAAACAACTTGACACAACGACACGCTGAATAATACTCAGGAAACCAAAAGTAAAATACTGAAGCATGACAGATTAAATTTAAACAATTTTGTTTAGTAAAACTTTGAAAGCAATAAAAAACTGCTTTAGTATTTTTAAAAATCCAGTGAACATTTTCAAGGAGAAACAGTAACTGGAAGCAAAAGAATTTTTACGTTCACTCTGTAATTTCGACACAAGCCATCACCGAACTTCGTCGTGAGTCAAAAAATATGTTGAAAACTTGGTGGCGTATTTTTTGACTAACGGTATAGGCCTACCTATAAAAACATAGCCCACGCCGACACATTAACACAATCACGGCAGGAATAGTGCACAATATACGCTTACCATTTGTCAATCATACGTTAGTGTACACCAATATAATAGAAAGAGGCTTCTCGGAATTCTGTGACAGCAAATCGTAAATACCGTGATCTGGTGTCATTTTGCAAGTTTCGCGATCTTATTTTTGCAAACACCGCGATAATTTTGCGATCCGTTTACAAATGAGCTCGAAAATGCTGTTAGACTATAATAACTCACCGACATGAAATAAACAAGTGTTTTCTTCTATGGGTGCAAGTTACAACTAACGTGAAAATGCCTACACTGTTATTCATTCAACATTTAGGTTTTGTATAAAAATTTTCTCAGTGTGCTCTCGGCACGCGATGTTCAATGTCGCGACTATGGCCGAAAAACAAACGTTCTTTGTGGCGTTGGTTGTGAAAAAAAACTTTAAGTCTAGTTAAAATAACAACAGTTTCTAATTTTGAGCAAATTTGTAGCTGCTTTTGCTATCACTACAAGTTGCCTGCTTCTGCGATAGATTATTCCAGAATTTTGAAAGCCACAAATATAACCAGACATTAACGCTTTATTAAACAACCACTACTAGTATAGCGAATATATGCAGATGTATTTTGCGCGAGATTTCATAAGAAACAAATCAATAGAGCGATAAATACATATCGCGACGGATAAGACGAAATCACGACACACTTCACCAACAGCAACAACAACTACTAGGCATATAAAATGAAAAGCAACTCTGGCTAACTCACTGCAAACTGAAAGCGCAACTACGAACAACGCACAGGATTTAGCGCGAACGTCAGAAGTGCCAATTTACTACGATGCAGAATATAACTACACATCGAAAAATAGGAATCGCACAAACACATTCAATTCACAAACAACTTGTGTTATAAGCCTATACATAAAGCAATTACATATTTATTTACAAATTTCACCACTGCCCGCTGCCGAGAATCGAACTAGCGTTTTTAGCGACGCCAATTTATGCAGAGTATGACATGGATCGGGTCCACCCGTGGGTCTGGTGACTTTGGTCGGTTCCAATAGAATGAATAAACAGGGTCACATAGGGTCTAACTAGCATTTTACTCTAAATTACTAAATTTGAGTTCATCTTATCGGAGTTTCACTTAGTGTAATTACGATGGAGCATACTTTTTGTCACGGAAATGTTTCGATTAAATCTACACAAAGAATGACCTAACGCTGTGCGTCTCGAAAGACTACGTTTTGAACTGCGGCTATGGGTCGGGTCGGGTCGGGTCAAGTCGGATCGGATCTGGCCAAGTTAGGTCCACAAGCAACTATTTAGGAAAAGCTGAAGCAGAATAAAAGTTTTTGGTGTCGGCAGAAATCTAGTTCCAGATATTTGGAGCGCAGAGAGAGAAAGCGCGCTTTCCGTACTTAGTCTTCTCTGACCTCGTCACAAAAGCAAGACAACTTGACAATTACAAGCAAACCAAACCCAACGACATAGAAGCATATTCAAGTACACGCGAACGACGAACAGACCGTTCGTTGTCAGCGTGTGAGGCTTATACATACATGCTGTAACTTTAACACATCGTGTATTATTATGCGAGCACGTCTTTATGTAATGTCACCCTTGATATTCAGTTTATTTGCATGAAAAAGACTGCACAGCAGATGCATACGGTGCCATGCTGCCGCGGTGGAAGATTTGACAGCTACAAGTGTCAGAAACAAGGCTTCACGTTGACAATTTATTACTACTGACCCTAAGCCGTTTTCACATTTACGGTTAGCCTGTTAAGATTTAACGCTGCGATAGGCCTTCTCTGGCAGCTTGCCTTGGTTAGGTAGTAAGCTTAGGCCCTACTATGTTTGTGCTAATGCATTATTTATTTAGCATAATGATTTTTTCTTTTCTTAAATCTGTGTTTTTCAAACAAAACCTTAAAACATAATATTGTACCAGTGCTTAAACTGGTTTTAATACTGTTTTATTTATCGTTATTGTGTGGTCAGTTTCCTGACTATTTTAGCTAGTGTGATTTCGACGCTTGTAAGCCATTGGTTATTTCTATTATGCGGTTATTTAGTAACTGATTGACTTGAACCTTAATAACAAAAATGCTTTTCTTAATAATTTGATAGTTTATAAGAATTAAAGCACATAACTTCTAGTTAAAATATGCAATTTAGTTTAGCATTAGCCCGCACTGAACTAATGACTCTTCTTTTGTGCCATTCACTCGTGAACACTGAACTCGCTGTCGAGACGGTTGCGTTCAGCCTGTCTCTCGAGCGCCGTGCTTGAGTCGACGCGTGTCGTCATGGCAACCACGGTGGCGTCAGTGAAGCCGGTGGTTGACATGGGGTGCTGCTCGGCGGCGCCTGGACCACGCCCCCAGCAGCAGGTGCACGGCAGCACTGTCATCAGCAGACGTCTGTAGGCGCGTCTGATCTCGCGCATGCGCATGCCGTAGATCAGAGGATCGCTCAGGAAGTTCAGAATCGGCAGGAAGTCGATCAGGTAGAACTTGACCAGAAGCACTGCGTCCGGCATGCTGCATGCAACCACACGACACGTACTACAGACTGTCTCCCTCTGTGCTTACAACATTTCCATGACACAGGAGGCAAGATTCAGCACCAGTGGACGGACTAGCGAAGTGTGGGTGAGTGTGTATGGTTCAACGTCCCACCCGAGACAGTAGGCCCTATAGGTCATTTCGGCAACAGCCTTTCCAGACAAAATGCACATACACACACCTGTCATGATAATGGAACAGTAAGTTTAATCTTTAAAGCAATGGAACAAAAAATATAACCTTTACAGAAAACCGTAATATGAAACGTAATAGGGTGTTTACACGATCCAGCAAACGTCCAGCAAACGTCCAGCGTTAGCACGTGTATTTTGAATACATTTGCTGGAAGTTTGCTGGACGTTTGCTGGATCGTGTGAACACCCCATAAGACACAGAAGCAACCTAAACGTAACATTGTAAAAACCCGCCATTATAATTGTGTATATGTAAGACTAATGGGAGTTCTAATAATCTTCCCTAGCGGAGATGCATATCGAAGACTACTGTTTAATGCGAGGTATGTGTCATTTTGAGAGTTTTTTTACATCCCCTGCGTGACCTTGACACTTAACCCTTTAAGATGACAACAGTCACACTTTTTACCCCTGCCAAGAAAATCGTTCGCACTGATTTTGGTTTGTAACGTCTGTAACGTTTGTAACGCGGCAGACCAACCGAAGGGCATGACTGGTAATGCCGCTTACCAGTACGCATAATACATTCACTATCGCCCTACTAGCTTCGTGATATCTTCGACTAGTGTTTCGCACTAGATTTCTTGTATAATGCTGAAATAAACTGACATGTTTTAACACTGATCATGTACTGCACAAAATTCAGCGAATTAAGCTCACTTTTAAGATTTAAACGTACCACTCAGCATGGTTATTTTCGAATTTTCTAGAGTGTTTCAAAAGCGTTTTAATGTTCGTGTTTTATCATCGTGACTCGTGAGCCTCGATTAACACTTTGCTGAAAAAAGGCAGTAAGTGATTGATGAAAGCAACGCGGCGTCTAAACTCTAGAAAAAAATGAAATACACGTAGATAAGTGGCAGTATCGACTGACTGTTCGGGGTCGATATGAGCGGACAGCAGCTGAAATATCATGTACGGCAGCCAGAAGACAACCAGCGTCCCGGTTAGCAGCAGAGTCGTGATGAACGCTTTGTAGTTGGTCTCGGCGGTGGTCTGGTGACGGTTGTCAGTCAGACGGCTGCTGGCGGCGACTGTCGAGCGCGTGGGGCGCGTCGGCACTGACGCCCGCAGTTCAGCCGCCCGACGACGACACTGGACCACCTGCGTACAGACAGCTAGTGACTGAGTAAGAATGAGTAGGGTTAACGTAGGCTACCGCTCGGATCTGCCTGAACACCGCAGATCATAGCAGATCACCAACTTAGACTATTTCTGCGACTTGATCTGTGGCAGATTGGCCCCGATCGACGCATGACAGGTCATTTCAGGGACAAGTCTTCCCAGGCAACCACTTCCACTGGTACTGAGATCACCTGCGTACAGACAGCGCAGAGCAAACTGAGCGTCTCAGTCACGTTCATCGCTTCACTGTCTGCCGTTACACGCAACCCATCATCGTCATCATTATCAACATCATCACGTTCGTTTATTGTACAGGTTTGACAAACTGCAAAGTCGCATTGCACAAAAAACTTGATTGCAAAAAATAACATGAAAAAGACGCAATAAGCAGATAAGCTATGGTAAAGTTGAAAAAGCTACGACAACTTTTAATAATTAACAGCAGTTTTCTATTTGCTTTTCACAGTAACTCTTTACTAAAAATTATTATAGCTTCTCAATAAACGTTTTTGGCATTTATATGTTGGTTTTAAGCCCCAAACTCCACTACTTCGATTTCTTACCGATTTGTTGGACAGAAATTGTACAAAAAATGTACAACATCGTGACGTGTCAAAATGTTGCGGATTTGTTTAAAACTTCGATTTTTCACATATTTGTTATACAGTTTATTGTAGTCTACAACAGATTTACAACCGACTACGAGGCGAAGCAAGTGGAGTTCGGGCTTTAGGTAGCAGCTAGAGAAAATGTATGGTCTGGGTGTGCTAATTCGATTGTCACGAAACAGTTTACGCTGTGAAAATTTGCTCGCCTGCATTCGTCACCCGGTCCAAATGAAACTGTTCCGTACACTGAGCGTAATTTATTGCCGACTTAACCTGTCTGCTTTATGTGTGTAGTTGAGAGTTTTTTTGTTTCACAAATGTTTGCTTTTTATGTTTCTATCTATTTGTATTTCCCGTGTCGCCCTTTTGTGTTACGCCCATGTGAGTTTTAACTTGAAAAAAACGCACTGATTGATTGACTGATTGGCTGCAGGTCTTATTGTGTCAAGTTCACTGTTCTACACAAAATGTGCAGTTTTACACTATGTCCAAAAAAGTAATCCCACAAGCATTGTACAATAGATATGTCAAATCTGAACGAATCAGAACAAAATAATGTACACTTGATCATCACGGCAACCGTGAAGTAACTAAAAAATTTTGTTTGAAATTATTTCTTGGCGATTTCTAAATGTCGATGACTGACAACACATCTCCGTTTCATTCCAATAAACGTATAAGCCTGTTTGTGGACTGAAACTAAGTTTGATTTTACCTTAATTGTGTCAATGCAAAAACTAACTGTAGTCAAATTTGGCCGTTCTGACTTTTTATGCTAGCTTACAATGCTAGTACAGTGTCTTGTTTTTTTGTCATATTTCGGCCAAAAGTTTTCATTAATCTATAGAAAGTAAGAATTGAGACTAAATCTATGTTCTATACCTCGCGATAGATCCTCGCATAGAGCAGAATGCTGACTATAATGAGACCCGCCAACACATACGCACAAACCTGCAGTCAAGTCGACAACGAAAAATAAGTAAACAACTGGATAGCATTATAATTACTGGCAGTAATTTCGTACGTGAAGAACACTGATTAAACGGCAGCGTTCCGACATTTGCAAAGTCAACGAGTCAAAATAAACGCACAGTTGCAGCCCCCAAGTCCCAGCATTCGACTGTCTCAAGAGTGATATTTTTACTCATGCTAATCATAATGTAGGCCTAATATAAAACGGCTTTTATGTCACTCCTTGCGAGTATTATGCACCTTACATTGTCGGAAACGAGAAATTATATAATCTAAAAACATAATATGCAGAATGCCAGAAATGTGTCGCCGAGCTATCAGTCAAAGCTGGGTCTAAAAGACGAAAACAGAATTGACGTGCGTAATTTTTACGTATTCATGAGCTAGTAAGTACTAACAAGCTCACATCATCAGCATAAACCAGCGAACATTAACAATCTAACAATGAATATTTTATTCATGCAATATCTGCAACGAACTATCAGTATACACGCAGAATAAAATGAGACAGAAATAGGGCCTATCTCCTTGTTAGACTCCATTCTAAATGAGTAAAAAAGGTAAAGGTGTCAATTTATATAGCGCATCACGCCTCTAATGCGCTTTTCGTTACTAATAAGAGCCGCCGGCCGCATGGCCACCGCGTGCAGCCTGCAGACACAGGCTGGCGCAGCGGCCGGCTAGGCAGCCCCAGTCAGCAGTACCAAGGTCCCCACCTTCCGTAACCCATATAAATGGGTTACTACTCATTTAACCGACCCCGGAGGGATAGCAGGCTAAGTTGGCCTTGTTGGTTGACTGATAGCGGACGCTTTACCCACAAAGTGGTCAAACGGCCATCCATCAGTCTAGCGCAGGATAGGGAAAGTTCGCCGGCCAGGACCGACGTTCTGACCACTATGCTACGCCACCAACTGAGAATTTATTATGAGAAAAAGAATGAGTGGCTGATAAAGCCATTCCAGTTATTACGTGCCACATTATTAGTATGCATGGAATATCACGCCTGAGTAACTGACGCATAGACACCGGAGCGTCCATGAGTCGCAATAAAACGACTCTTGTGTGAATAAGGACGTTTGTCTTATACATCACATCCCACAAGAAATTGCCAATGCAAAAGTAATGTACAAAGAGAAACTTGTGGTTAGGGATGCTGTGCGAGTACTGCGCGCATTATATAGTCAGAAAGAAAAAAATGTGTGATTTAAAAATGCAAAATACCACACAAGGGTATCGCTGACTTATCAAATTACGTCAATACAAATGAGTCTTCAGTCGCTGAGGAAAGGTCGACGGTGCACGCCGTGTGGTGGCGTTACAAACAGCAGTTGACAATCAATCAATCAATATTATAGCTGTCTTAATAGCAGAACCACTTCAAGGTTAATACTACTAAATTCTCAGGCAAGAGGATGGTGTTTTTCTGAAGAGCCAAATTTTCAGACGTCGGCACAATGCCGATCGGTTTTTGCTGTTTGGTTTTATATACATCTTTATTCACCCAGAAGGTAGCAAACAACACTACAGTGCACACAAAAAGAGAAAATAAAAGACAGGAAAAAAACATACGACACAAAGAAGCAATGTCCAGGAGTGATGTAGGGGCCTACCTCGAGCGACTTGTTGGCCATGGGGTTGACGTAGTGAGTACAGTCGCGGCTGTCGTCGCTATAGTGGAGCGTGAGAATCAGCAGTGCCGGTAGCGCAGCAGCAGCAGCCGACGTCAGCCACGCGGCAAGGATGAACAACCCGGCACGACCTGGTGACACACGTGTCTGCGCGAACAGAGGGTTGCAGATAGCCAAGTACTGATTGGCAGCCAGGAGTAGGAGGGCCAGCGAACTGGCACACAGCGACAAGATCACCGGCACCAGCAGGATCACAGCGATGAACAGACAGTAGTGCAGACCAGAGAGCTGCATTGTCACACACACACACGCATAAAGTCATTTGGCAGTAGGCGAAATCGCTTTTTTATTCGCTAGCTGACAACCGCGGCAATTTGCAATTGCATATTTTGGCTGAAGGGTTTGACCCCAAAATCTCTCATACAGACCTTGGGTCAGAGACTCCACGTAACACAATGTATCATTGGAACCAGAAGATTACCTGCCAAATACCAGCTAAATCCACTTGACGGTTTAAGCAGGGCAGACGAATCTGACGGACGACAGACGACAGATATATCTAGACAGACTACAGACATAATTATTTCTACAGAGAAATATGTAGATATAGGCGAAATCGCTTGCGCTAAAGCGATTCAGTCTAACAGCGGCTGATTGGCAAAACAAATATTGTTGCTGTCGCTGATGATGCACTCGTGGATAGAAAGTCCGCAGGTGTTGACTTGCAAAAAAAAACAATTTTGTTTCTTTTGAACTGAGAAGGGAGATCGAGCGTTGCCAATTCGAGGACAAAACAATAACGACATAACAATATTGTCGACCAAACCGAAATTATCGCATTCCAGAACTGTAGGCTAATAAATGTCATGAAAATTCCAACAGCAAACCTACATTTTTCCATTGCAGCTAGGTAAAAGAAACTATCCCCAAGGACTTTCAACAATAATGGACAACACTATTGGTTGTCCAAATCTGCAGAAGAATTAAATCTCAACGGCAAAACTGACATTACAAACTCAGCGATACGGAAATGTTACTCAGACGTTGACTGCGACTGCTGACAGGAAACTGTTAACGGTCACCGACTCGTCGCCGGTGATTTAACGGACTTATTTCACGCTTGCCGAGCACAGACAGCATAAGTCTACACTGCCGTTTGGTTGGTCGGACATACGGGATTGCACCCATGGAGTTATCGACCCGTTATATCACCGAAGACGACGGTAGAAATGCGACGACTGCAAGCGTGTCAAAAAATGGGTCGGCTAGAGCCGATAGGCCTATATTGTGCGGCGGTCCGCCTTTAGATGCGCAACTTTAATCAATTTTTAACTTTTGACTTTTAAAGTAAAACTAATTATCACAGCGTGTTCTTCTTGCTGTGGAAAACGTTTGTGCCAGTTTCGTTTTTTTATTTCCTTTTGTTTTTTTGCGTTACGATGTCATACAGGACAGGCAAACGAACGGACAGACGTGATGCGGCCTATTAAACTTTCCAGCTGCACAACGTATGCGTGAAAGTACCAGCATGCAGCTGGACAGTGGTGGCGGTCTACCTCGAATCTGGGAAAGATGTGCGGAGAATTGTGGTAAAGCCAGATGAGGACGGTGCCGACGACGTCGCCGAGGGTGAGGTTGGCGAGCAGTCGGTGATGAACGGTGCGAGGAGCTCGAATGAAGCATAGTGCCGCCAGCGCCAGGCCGTTGAACAGCAGACTGCACCCAGACAGAGTCGTGTACAGGCTATACATTGTGCCACCAAGTACAGATCCACGTACACCTAGGACCTGTGTCTTCGCCCTCGTCTACAGACAGAGTCGTATACGGCACGAAACGAGAGCCAAAGTCGATCGCCAGATTGTCGCTAGAGCCGCCGCCGCTTCTGACGTCGTCGCTGAAATCTGTCGCTGAAGTCTGCTCCAACTGTGGGCCGATGCTGGCGTTGACAGATAATTGGCCGTCGGCTTTCATTTCGTCGCCGTAGCCGGCCATTACCGGTGCGTTCTTCGCGTCGCGATCGACGACGAATCTACATGTGTACGTGGCGTTGTAAATGGACGCAATTAAACACCGGCGGCGAAATGTTGATGGTTTTGCTGTCAGTTTAAGTGCTAACAACTAGACAAGCTGCCGAATAGTCCGAGACTTGAACTTTATCGTGTCGGATCTCGCACATTTAGGCTTGTCACACTGGTACCGGCCCGCTATTCCGAAGGTCCGCTATTTCGAAAGTCCATTGTGCAAATACGCGCCACAGTGCTAACGTTTGGGTCAAAGTTAGGGTTAAGGCTAGGGTTAGGGTTAGGTTCAGCCTTAGAATTAGGCTTAGGGTTAGTGGGAATAGTGGACCTTCGGAATAGCGGACCCGAATCGTAACACATATGCACACATTTTGATTTGCTAAAAAGAGTATTACATCACTAAAATAATAGTACAGTACACGAGCTACAGGACACCAAAAAATAAAAGCTAAAGCAAGGTACAGTTATAAGAAACGTAAAACGAAATTGTCTATTTTTGATAAATCGTATCCTGATAACCTTTTATAATGCGGTACAAAAGAACTGCGGTGACAACAAGTCGGAATGCTGCTGTAGTGTTGCTATGTGCATGTAATTAGAACTAAAAGTAAGCACACAGCTGCGCCACCCAAGAAGCCGAAATCAGTGTGGCGAGAAATGAAGTGGCGTTTCCCGTGAACGGTGAAGCAGTACGTAATCTAGAACCACTTTACTGAACTTGAGATATCACCGCCATATAGCTTTTATTGTTACTGATAGGTGAGAGCTCAACTATCTGGCGATATGCTGTATTTTGTGTTTTTATGTGTTATTTTTATGACGCTGCTGGTGATAATGATTATGTTTAACCTCAAATAAATGCATTGATTGATTGACTGATTAATTGGTGACAGTCATAATAATTCCTCCCAATTTCTCCCATCAGTGACGTGTGTCGCAAGCACTAGAATTGCGGTCCTATCACGCCCTATGTTGTTTCGAATGTAAGCCATTGCTACGAAATCCAGCTCATGTTGGGCCTAGATTGTGTCGCGAAATGCACTCGTAAACCAATTTCGAACGCCATTGATACCGAGGCGGATCCGAGCCTATAACTTACTTATATCGCGCATTGTTAAAACGTTATCACGCAGTCGGTGATATACGAAATAACATTTCTTTCACAATGCCGGCCGGGCGCAGTCAATATCATTCTGGTACCGGTACGTTTATTGCTTGAAGCTTGTTATGTCCCGCATATCCGTTTTGTAATGTCGTACAGAAGCGTCTATCGGCTCCAACGGGGGAATACAAATTTATCTCTTTTTACCGTGCAAACATGCTCTCCGTCATAGCCGTTGGTCGACACAGTTGTTTCCTGGGACCAAAACTGTACCATGCGTACGTATTTGTCCTAAAGATTTTTTCTATCCCATTGAGATAACTGCGGGTATGCAAAAACTGTGCATCCACGAGTATAAGCTAGATCTGTAGACGCATTTGATCGAGCACGCTGGAAAGTGGAAATACTTCGTGGAAACGGCTACGCTCCAGCTCTGGACATGCTCGTAATGAAGATGATAATGATGATGATGATGAATGATCATCCGGTGGCGTGTTCCGAATAACTAATGGATTATAGTCTAGTAGAAAAAACGTTGTTCGTTTATAATTCGTATTTTTCTTCGCTTTTATCTGTTACACATTTATTTATTTATTTCGTTAACTGATATACTTATTTTGCGATTTAGCATCACTTTATTCACTCGCTGCTGTAGCTGATAGGCGACGTGGCTTGCGACAACTGCATACGATAGCGGAGTCGGATACGGTGTCCGTTGAGTGACAATAAGAATCGCTTATAGCAGTCGTGAGCCAGTTAGGCTACATAAATCTACTGAATTACAAAGCGCGTCAATGTACGTACAGTAATCAATCGATCAGTCAATTTGCTTAATTTAAACAACTTGGTTCATGTAAAATAAAATAAATGCGATAAGGCCTACGTGATCGTTCTGGCGATAAATTACAGTTTGATTGATTCTACGCTACAACTCCTGCAACAGCTGTGACTGGATGACGCCTGTTGACACCGCAATGCAACGATTTTGCGACGAAATGCTTCTTTTTGATTTATTCACATAGGCATACAACTGTTTTGTCAAGCAGTAATTTTCGCTAATAATAATGTTGCAAAATCACACTGTTGTATGTGTTTGCTGTTTTAAATTTATCTCATCTTAGAGAAAGAAGTATATACTAGAGTACTTTCAAATCACAGTTAATCGAATGTGGTGCATTTAATCAATCAATGGCCACACCCGTATCCGTTGCACTGAATTTCATTTTCTTCAGTCTAATGAGTGATTGTATTAAAAACAGAGCAAGTAAAATTTAACTTCAATCATACATCTTTCTTATTTCCAAAGTGGCATCACACATAAGACAAATTTATACGTATTTTCGCTCCTCTCTACTGAACTGTATCCTGTAGGACGGCAATACCAAAGGTAATCAAGTTTGACGTTTTTTCGTTGTCAGACGTTTGTCAGTACATTTTAGCCATTGTCTATGGTTTTCGTTGTTAGACCCTGCCATTGTTTAGGGCCGTGATACCTGAAGTTCGTGTGGGTTGAATGTGAGTTACCCAACCACGATCACATGGAATCCTATCTCACCAGCAATAAATAATGTTCTTGCCTTGCACGGCGCCCGCCGTATATCCATGCAGCGGTTCGCAAAAATTTTCTTGGAGCCGTGATTAAGTGAGCGGCGTTCGCACGCCAAGTTTATTTATTTATTTAGCCTATTTATTTCAATTTATCAACCAGCACATATTGCATATACATGTAACGTAATGAAGGTTATCAAAGTCAGCTCAGTAGCATCTGTCACGCGATGACATCGTTTCCTAGATACAGCCGCCTGCAGATTAAATTCGCGATTCCACGTTTTCATCACCATTAAAATGAGTTTATCGATAACACAAAAACACATGGTACAGGATATTCACTCAACAGCCAGATGAACAGCCGTTTTTAGCCGGCCTATCCGGCAGCCGTTTTGGGCGTCTTTAGCCGGTACGTACGACCAATTAACCTTAGCACCAAATGGTGCTCATCGTACCACAGCAGAAGCACGCCCTAACGGCAGCCAGCCAACTGACGACGTCAACCCTACTAGAGCAAAGTATCACGCGTGTAATGCTTGCCTCGACTACACTGCAATTTATAATCAATGTTACAGCCTTAGTTTGGATATCCATCTATTGTCACATAATTCTCTGAAATACGCTAACCTTAACCCTAACCTTATACGCTAAACCCTAACCCTAATATTAACTCTAATTCTACTCCACTACGCATAACACTAACGCTAGGCTATTTACCCGGCTACCGGATATATAGTCATCGCGCAAAATTTAGTTACACATATCGCACCTGCATTATACAGCTGACTTGGAGACCGGCTAGAGTGTGTTACTGTGAACTGAAAAACATTAAGCTATAGAAACAAGGCATCGATTTGAGATACGAACACAGAAGTATTGCGTGCCGGTGTCACTCTGCACTGCTGTTTTCGCTTTACTTTAACGACGTGGAAACACCTTGTTAAATATTCATGTATCATGTCTGAAAAAAACTAACGTGTCCGGAAGCTGTCTTGCGGAAGCATCAGCTTTCCAAGGACCAACGTATGTGACAGAAGCAAGCCACAGAAATAAAATTTCATCGATTACGAGGCCCGGATAAGCGGTATAGCACAATTTCGACATGTCGCCTGACACCATGAGCCGCTGACTGATTTATGCGACGTACCGCGACGTCATTGTTCTCTGCGACATTAGACGCGCATGAATGCACGATCAGTCACTCGGCGGATTTAGACATAGCTGATGTAAATTTATAGCTTTCTATCACTGAACCAAATGAAGATAACCTCATTCAGCACCACGGTTTCCAACAGCTGACTGGAGTATGGCTGTTTATTCTATTCAATAAGTTAGCAGACGTATCTTTTAACTGATTTCAACCAAGACCGTAATAAAAATATCCTTGGCTTGTGTATCGACATAATATGCGACCGTCCGTTTGGTGCCGACTTGTCGAGCGTCTCAGGAGTATACTGTAGCTTTATCAGCAAAATTTCTCATCACAGACGTTACAAGCCAAACTAAAAAAACATCTGACAGTTGGATTTTTACAGTTTGTTTTCGCTAGTTACAATGCAAACATGCAGCACATACATGATTTGGTTCGAAAAAAATTAGAAATATATATAATCAAAGTCGACATACAACGATGACGTTTGTTTTGTCATCGTTGTTTTGGGATTCGAAGCGATCGTCATCATAAAACACAAGCTTCGACCACTAGTTTATGTGTGTTCATTTGAAAAAGAGCCATCTACATGAAAATAAAGATGAATGTATGCTATCAGCGACAAAGTGTGGCCTCTCTGCAGGTACTCTAGTTTGTGGCGATGTAAAGTTAATGCGGATATTCGCCGGGGTTTCCCTTTTCGAAAAGCTGACGTCGAACAGGAGCAAGGTGATTGAAATCGACAGTGCATATCTAACGCACTGTTTTTCAGCGTCAGTGAAACTTTTTTTTGCTTAGAACTAGAATGCATTAAAGGCTTTCGCACACTTAGATAAGATAAAAAGTAAGACAATATATACAACACTGTGAGACGACTGATTTTGTTTTACCGCAGTACGTGCGGTAAAATAAAAATCTGCAAGTTTTCGCTTTGCAACAATTAGGCCCTAGTAAACGGAGTCGGCAAAGACCGTCTCCACTAAGTTGTTTTATTTTAGGCCCCTATTTTGTGTCATTGCTACTACGGTGATGCTACGGCCCAGGCTGCTGCTGCTGATGATGATGATTGCTACGCGTAGGCCATCTAGGCCTACCAGGGGTATACCTGCTGATTGATACTGGTCATTATGCTAGTCGTAACATTGCGAATCGATCGATCAATCAATCTGTCAATCTGTTTGTTCAGCAAATTGCAAAGAGAGACGCACAGTATGACTGTGAATACTAAATAAGACACACAAGATTTATAAACGAAAAGCACTAACAGTGCTTTCACATTATGGCGTCCTTTCGTGATTAGGCTACACATAATAATTAACAATTTAGCATATCGCACGCACCAACATGTTTCACACCACAATGAGTAAACACATTTATCGTTAGTAAAATGTTTTTTTTTGTTTCAGTGCCACTAAAATTTGCTGTCATTATGATTTTTGAGATAACGAAAATTGCTCTCGCAGCTAGCTGTTTCGAAGTTGAAATTTTCTCAGCGCAAATCTTAAAATAAACACGATATGATAAGCAGACAACTTGCGACAAGTAAACGATCCGACGGAAATCTCGGTATATGCAGTCATCCCTGCAACTTTGAGACTGCGTTCTTCATCAGTTGGGTTATTTTGATCAAAACATTTCAATGTTTTCATTCTAAATCCTGTACATCGTTAATACTTTGAATGATTAAAGTATAGAAAAGTAAGGATCTTGTTGTAAAATAATAATAATTTAATAAAGCTACGACAGCTATCGGAATGAATGCACCGTGTATGAAGTCAACGTCGTGTCGTCTCAGCTAGACAGTAGACGAATTCCGATTATTTGGTTATCACCGTCAGCCATTTTCTTGTCGTTCATTCTATCAAACTGCATGCATAGGCCTAGTTGTACTCAGACTGCGTTCAGTCTCCTTTCACGTCCGTCTTGCCCGTCAGCAATCGCGCAGTCATAGGCTGACCTAAACTCCACTTTTTGCAGATGTGTTATGCAACATGCCGTACAACAAGCTTTGCGACAAATCCGCAATCAAATGGAAAGTCTAAACTCCTACAGCAAATCCTCGATAAGTTGTATGGCATAAGTGCATATCAAATCAAAACGCTTGCAACAGTTTCGCAGCATCGCAGCATGTCGTATCAGCTGCGTCATTGAGGGCGGTGAGGGTTGGAGGGGTTTACAGACCCCTAAGAATTTATTATTTTAATTTTTTCCTGTAAATAGTACCTTTGAAACAGTGTTACTGCTGCAAGAACAATACGTTACGTAGATTGAGACCCCCAAGTAATTTACTGAAATGACTCCACTGTGTCTAACAGCTTGTTGTACGACTTGTTGTCAGAAACGCACAGCAAATCGAAACAGGCGGAGTTTGGGCAATACATAGCACTCAAGTCGACTGATGTACATAGACGTCAGTGTGCGGATATTGAAATCATGCAGATTCAGCGACTCGACTGATGGTTGAAAGCAGCTAGCTGCAGACAGAAAACGTCAGCAAGTACGACCACTGAGTACAGTCGTCAGTGAGTGAGTGACACCTGAAGGAGCGCTGGCAATTAGCGGCCTGGGTGACATGGTCACAGACCACACACAGTGGCGTCGAAACCGGGCGTTCAGCTCCTGGGGATTTAGAGCAGGGCAACACAAACACCGAGCAAGAAAATAATAAACGTACTTATTGGAAAAAAACAATTAGTTGCTTGTGCAGAACGTTCAGGCACTCAGTTGTAAAATTAAATGCCTACACGTTCCGGACACACAATTTTTCATAGCGTGATAGACTAGGTTATTTAAGAACAAAAAGCATAAACTTTTGGCCGCTAGGGCTTTGCCCCAAAACGCACCGAGAAGCTTCTCAGAGTCCTCCCCAGTCTTCTCACATATAAAATGAGAAATGTCTTTACTCAAACCCCATTTTCGCTCTCAGCCTTTTGGGCTTTAAACTTCGGCTCGGCCCTTCGGGCTTCGTAACCGAGAGTCCTCAACAAACTGTTGAACTAGGGCCCCAGAGCCTTGCTACGCCACTGCAGACCACCTGCTGAGCCATGGAGTACTCCTAGCATTCTATGCTTTTATGTAGGACTCCTTGGCTGAGCCGATGTAGACCGGGCATTGCACTTCCGTCGACGTCGATCTTCGTCCAGCATTGCAGGGGACGAACAGCGGCGACAGGATGGGGGTTGCATCTGGGCTGTGCCTTGCTAGGAATTTGACTAGCCGACTAGGGGTATGCGGGAACGTCGTAACCTCCCACCGGGCGCTGGGGGCGGAACTCCAACCGCAAAAATTTTTAGTGCGTACTTTGCCTAAAAGCTAAAAACGACTTTTGCGACTCTTACAACGTTTTTTCTTCACCCGGATCATTGCATAAATGGGACATTTTTCAGTAATTCCAAGTCACTGTTCATCCATTTTGGGTACAGTCATTGGTGCCCTGCCCAAAACTTCAAGAGGTGCATGACCCTTGTCCCTAATGAATCGACACCAATGATGGTCAACGTTCAGTATAATCGATTATCAACGCTCAATTCACGCACAGTGACTAGGCGGCACCGTGCTGACGGTCTGTCTGAACTCAGTGCACCAGATTAGAGTAGATTAGTCATTCTGCTACGCGAACCGCATGATTCGATATTTTACGGTCGTTTTACATTTCATTAGTGAGTGTCCTGCAGTAATGAGTAGGAAAAGTACTCGTCACTATAGTCGTGCAAGACATTCCCTACGGTTTATTCGAAGTCTCAAGAATTAAGTCAAATATGTTTAGCCAAATGTAAAGCCTGTTTTTTCTGCATACCCTGTTCTATCCACGGACGTTTTCCCATACAGTGGAGCTTAGAAGAAAGATATGTCATGTAAAAGTCTGTCGGCTATGAACAGTTAACACGAGAAAAGTCTTCGTGCCGCGCTATGCGACGTGCGATCACGCGACGTAATTGGCTGACGCAAGAAGAGATAATTCAGCTGATACCGGCACGAAAGATGATCCGGATTTGACGAGAGAACTGGCGCTAACAAGCTTGTACGACTTAAATGCACTGGATATATAAGCACGGGGTGCACCGGGTGCAGATGGATCCCCAAATTTACTTGGGTCGAGGCTAAGGCAATGACTTTAACGGCAGTTATGTTGCTTTGTAAAAATTAAACAATATTTGCGGCCATTAGACCCGTTTATGGGCTCTGAACAGATCTAAAAATGCATGTGCGGTGCGGACTCCCCAGAACACCACTGGGGAGCTTACAGCGCTCCCCAGATCTGGTAGAAAAGGGGAAACGCGTGGGAAAGATCGCACTGCCCTACCTCCAGGGATCCCTCCACGTTTTCTGCCTCCGCGCTTGAATTTCGGCCATTCGGGCATCAGGAATGCACCTCCAAAACAAATTCCTGGCTACGCCATTGCTTATGCTTAGCTGTTTGAGTGACGGTACACGGAGAATCTCTGCGTCTGTCAATGGTCCTCGCGACTCAGCCCAGGCATGCGAACATCCTGCGACGACCCACCGTAGCCTAACAGTTAATAATACAGACATCGCTTGCTTTTCAATTGTGACTTCATAAGTTCAATAAACGCGAACTTCAGCAGACAGGCACTGAAGGAGAAATCCGTGTCAAAACCAGCAGTAAACGCTGATTAGGTTTAACGCAATGCCAGCTGATTAGTGAAGCTTAGCAGTCAACATCCGTTTCTCTCGTCAAGCTGGTGACATTGACCGATGACGTCCAAGTGCCTTTAGCTTTACCCGTAATGAAAGACCGAACCTATAGGTTTTACACTGCTCACAGGCACCGACATCAAATCACCTCTTTCATAGGGTTTTTACACGATCCAGCAAACGTCCAGCATTAGCACGTGTATTTTGAATACATTTGCTGGAAGTTTGCTGGACGTTTGCTAGACAGCGTAAACACCCCATCAGTGTCAGCTTGAAGATTGACCGCTGTTTATCAGAAACTGAGCTGATTATTAATGATTGTATACACACACTTGCACATTTTGCTTTCTTGGTCTTTTTATAGCGGCTGGCGGGTTTCGTTTAGCCATACAACGCTGAATCGTTTAAGGGGCGTTCTCACTGCGCGCGTCACGGCGCGTGACGCGCGTTAACGCGCGCAGTGAGAACGCACCTTTAGGTTAACACTGCATTTTAGAAAAGTTACTGTCTTCGTCTTGACGACACGGCGGAGCAAACTGCAGTGTGTCTTCAATAGGGCATTTTCATATTTTGAGAGGCGTGCTTTCTCAATAATAAGTTTATCACCTGGCCTATAGGATATAACTACATTGTCATGCAGTAATATCATTATTATAACGGTATTATCGTGAGTAATCCGTGTGAAAACATTATGTCGCTGCTCGGATTATCTTCGCAACACTGAGCTGCGGCCACATTACATACACCACTGCTTCATGAGTTTACCCTTGAGCCCCCATACTAAGCTTCCTATACTACACGGTGTTTCATAAAAAAGACCCCTTTTGTTTTTTTCATAATTTACTCAAATGATGAAAAAATACTAATTCAAAATATTGCAACAAAATATGGCAGTTAATTAAATATTCTTTGCTAGTCCTAACGTAATGCTGACGTCATAATGTGTCACGCGCACAAACTGGATAGTCTCAACTGGTGCTGTCAGTTGCTACCCTGCTCCAATAGTAAAAAATCTGGTTCATTCATGACAAATTGTTGAAGTTTTACAGTTACAGTTACAAAAACATGCAAAGCGATAGCATTTACGTGTCTGTGGGGATAGTTGGACTTTTACGCGTTCAAGCAAGACAGTGCACTAGCACACCGGGTTTGCAAAATGGTTGCATTTTGAATCGCAAAACGTCTGATTTCATGTCCCCATGTTGCATAGTGCTGACACAATAAACATTTTTCATTAACGAGCCAGATTAAGCTCACCATCGAAGCAGGGTAGCAACTGACAGCACCAGTTGAGACTATCCAGTTTGTATCCGTGACACATTATGACGTCAGTATTACGCCAGGACTAACAAAGAATATTTAATCAACTGTCATATTTCGTTGCAATATTTTGAATTAGTATTTCTTCAGCTACAACTGGTACAAATCTTGTGTAAATTGATTATCATTTGAGTAAATTATGAAAAAAACAACAGGGTTTTTTTATGAATCACCGTGTAGATCCATTCCTAGTTTATGGAGTCCTTAACCACTAGCTACCTATGCTATAGTGTATACTTAATGCAAGGTATGCGTGCTTGCATTATGTCAACTCAATCAATATCAATGCAGAGTGGTTCAATATAACTTAAGCCCCTGTTTTGTGCTACAACTGCATCAAATATTCATCTATTTTCAAAGGTTTTTTTACCGATACACTCTGCAGTAATTTTGCAATAAAGCAGTCATTAAAGATCCCATCACGCCCAAACGCGTCGCTACACTACCTCGTAAAATCTAGTCAGCATCAACTACATGTAGGCCAGACAAGCCTTCGTACTTTCAAAAATAATCTTTAGCTATTTTATTACGCATTTAGCACGTGACAATTGTGTTTTTTTACGTTTACTATTGACGTGGCTGATAAAAGACTCATAAAAAATGGTTAACGTTTTATGAAATTAGTTAACTTAGTTATGAATGTATGAAAGTCGGCGGGCTTAGTTTGACGCAGATATTAATGATGTTCTAGGGGCACTAATTACTAGCACGCAGTTTAGTTGCAAACTGTGTGTCTTCTTTCCGCTATCTAGGCCCCTACTTAATTAGTCTACACTGATGACACACAGTCGTTCCTACCGGTATACCGATGCCAGTGATTGCCTGGCAAAACTCGTCCCTTGCCGAAATGACCTGTAAATTGCCGTAATGTGTCTATACTCAAACACTCAGTCACCCGTCAGTCACTACAGTCACGCACAGCAGCTGCGCTCTTCCGGTCGTCTTGAACCACAGACATCGGTCCCTATACAGTGTTCACGACGCGGCGACGCTATCGACTTACTGTCAGCGTTCAGCGTCTGAATAAGACTTATTCCTTCCGTGTGTGCTTTGACTGATAACTCGGCGAAACACCTGCGTAGCTGTTATAGATCACTATCAATTTCCCGCTGTCATAAACACAATCGAATGTTAAATTTTAGGCTATACCCTACTGGGGCATGCTACCGGTGTATTAGAATATTATAAAATTCTCTCTCTCTTTCTCATCTTCGAACTTCTTTATATCAATCAACCTCCCTACCTGTATAACTTATTTTCCCTACAATGAACTCCACGTAGGCTTATAAGCTATTATTGGTTTTTCTCTGTCGTCACTCTTGCGCGCTCACCTTCTCGCGCCTCCTTAAAAAATACCAGAGTTGAGGTGATGCGTAGTGAAAACTACGCGTCATCTCACGTCCGCATACCTCACGTCCTCACCTCTAAAATCAACTTCCTTACTCATTTCGTCTGCCTTTTTCCCTATATTTATCACTCATCTACGATGAGCTCACCTTATTAGTGTCATCATCACCATTATCATAGTGTCATCTTATTATCCACAGTATCCATCTTATTATTATTTTTTTCAACCACAAAGTTTTTTTTGTTTTTCAAATTTTACTCTCTATAGATATCTGGCATCCGTTTAAACTGATTTGACGAATAACTGGACTTGCTTTCGGTATTTTTTCGTTTTATTTTTTAGTTTTAGTTATAGTTATTACTTTCATTATCTGCCGTTTGGTTTTTCATCTCAGGCTTCTATCTTTCGAACCGTCTGTCTCTAGAGTTGTTTTATTTTTTTTACATAACATTACTTTTATCTAACTTTTTTTCTGGTATATTCAGTTAAAGTACTTTAAAAGTTTTTTTAATTGTTTTGTGCTACAGATCTAACTTGCAGCTTACAATACAAATTATTGATCATATTATAGGACTATTATACACTGTGTTTAAAAAAAACGGGCATCCTTTTTATTTCTTTCATAATTCACTCAAATGATGATCAATTTACACGAAATTTTTATGAGATGTAGCTGACGAAATGCTAATTCAAAATATGTGGACAAAATATGGCTGTTAGTTAAATATTCTTTGCTAGTTGTGATGTAATGCTGACGTCATAGTGTGGCGCGAGTACAAACTGGTTTGTCACAACCAGTGCTGTAAGTTGCTGAATAGCTGCCCTGCATCGATGGTGAACTTAATCTGTGTCGCTGATGACATTAAACCGTTGAAGTTTTACCATTGCAGCCACAAAAATGCCTAAAACGATCACTTTCACACACTTGTAAGGATAGCTTGACTTTTAGACCTTGCGGCATGACAGTGCACCAGCACACATTGCTTGTAAGTTGGTTGAGTTTTTGAATCGCAAAGCGCCTGATTTCATGCTCCCGTGTTGCTT
>Ga0209367_1002285_pt1 | contig 25140 bp, 26 predicted proteins | sample WorMetLIZISLAND2_FD_187412 | JGI IMG/M metagenome (GOLD analysis project Ga0209367, IMG submission 187412) | Marine gutless worms symbiont microbial communities from Max Planck institute for Marine Microbiology, Germany - Olavius geniculatus... ... | reverse complement strand
TCGGTGAATTTAGAGGCCATTGGTCTTTTGTGATGAAATCTGGACAGCTGGCCCGCAGCCAGTTCTGTGTGCTGGGCGCGCTACGTGTGTGCTGGCACGCCGTCCTGCTGGAAGATGAATCCGGTGAGCGGACGATTGCTTTAAAAGAACGATAGTTTAGTGATAATTTGTAAACAATATAAATCGCCGTTTATCAAAACGTCACTGTGACGTCATTGACAGTAACGTGTAACCATTATTTGAAAATTCAATAGCATTTTTATCATGAACATTTTTGAATGCCGAAAAATCAGTAGGCGGTCATGTTGAAAAGTCTATAACTTCGTCGTTTTTCAACAAAATCATATTTTACTTGGCAATTAGATGTAGCAGGTTTCAGCAAATAAACGTGTAAAATTTCAAATTAAAATTCTAAGTGGTCGCTGAGAAAACAGCGAAAAACTTTAGGGGGCTACTTTTTTTGCCGCACCCTGTATAAGTGGACTTGTTAACAGTAAGCCTAAGCCAACATGGTCCTCCATTTTTACAGAGCATCAGCATAGCTTGTTATGCAAAAGCTCTGTGTTAGCTATAGCTAAAACGTCCGCCCGTCTGTCGGGGTTGATGTCACACTATGGCACTGTGTCCTCCATATTCCACCTTCTGATTTTTCGATAATTTGGTCCTCCATTTTCTGGTCCTCCATTTTCAGTGCACCCGCGCCACTGTCTGGCATTGAAGCTGCAACAAATACGACTTTTTACTGACTTGCACTGTAGTCAGAAATAAAGCTACTATTTCTGCGGATTTTAGTTTGTAAATATGTATTTCCAATAAACAAAAATTAATGCAAAATACCAGCATAATGTATAAAAATTTTCTTTAACTGCTTATTTCTCCACTGTTGCCAGCCTGCAGGTTTGGCCAGTATCAGAAAATGCGGTCGTAAAGTTGTCGTGGCTGTATTTTTACAGGTTCGATGCCCTTCATATTGTTTAACTAATACCACTCATCACAATTCTCACAGACTTAAATAAATTCATGCATATGAAACTGATTCGAAATTAAAAAACCGCACTAAAGCAAAATCACTTACTAACCAAAAATAAATTTTATTTTATAATTACTAGCAGCTATGCTCTTTCTTTAGAATCAAACAATCAACAATGATACATCAGGTTTGACAAAAAAATGTGCATTTCATTTTAACAGCAGCAAATTTCCCACGTTTTCACAACATAAATAATTGGCAAATCATTAAACAGAAAAGCCAGACCTCTGCCAAGGACGAGCAGGCAAGAGCAAAGAACTTGAGCCATTCGACGTCACCAGTGAGGTTGCCAATACGAAGCAGTTCATCAAACAACTCTTTAGGCAGCGCCAAGTCGTGCCACTTTGCTTCAATCACCGCCACTTGTACAACTTTCTTTGACCCCAGCTGACAACGGCAAAAAACAAACAGCTCTTTAACCGGTAAAATCATGGCTGAGGAGCGGGAGCAGAGGATGCGAAAAATTTTGTGCTGTCACAACATTGTTCAGGAATTTTCTCATCCAAAAATTTTCATCCAATTGGAACGGCAAAACCTCAATTTTGTGGAAATTGAAAAGTAAAATTAAAATTTTAAGCAATTGTAATCTCCCTGGTCCGAAATTTGCAGTGTCTCTCAGAAAATTGCAACTTTTTGCCATGCCTACTTTTTTAATCTACAGTGCCACTGTCTTCAACAAAGTATTCAAAAAATGTTGCACTTGTATTCCTAAGAAGCAGTGGCAAAAGTTTTGAAAGTGACTGTACAGTTTGGTGCCGTTCTTCATGCATTTCTGACATTGAGACACCCATCATGCCATGTACAGACAAATTAATTTAGTTTGTTTGTTTATTCACTCATTCAGTCATTATCACATTCATTCATTTATTGCTCATTCACTCATGCACAAATAAATTCAAGTGTACATGCATTATACATTACAAAAATCGAACACATAACATGCTATTGAATAATTATATTGTGCTACAACAATCGAACCTGTCTGTTAAGAACACGTAGTAGACCAGGCGTAAGTCCCGTATCATCCTTCTGTGTTGCTGTCATCATCTCCAGCCTATCTTTCACTGGTGGTATTTCACCATTTGCCATCGCACGGAAATATCTAACATCACAATAAACAGTTTGATTTACCAGTGACTGCATATTGATACAATAGCTGAATATGGTGCATAGCCACAAAAATGAAATTGTACAAAATCATTTACCCGGTCATTTACCAGGTGTAGCCACGCCGGGATGCAGGGATCTAGTGTAGCCATAGGATTCAATGGACTCAGTTTATAAAAAAGCCCATCCTCCTCTTCCATAACTTTTCTAGACTATTCTTAAATCCATTTATAACACCACAGTCAACATCCTCTTGCACAAACTCATTCCATTGAATGATCACTCGGTCTGAAAAAAAATGCTTCCGTACGTAGGTCAAAGTGACATATCTGGTTGTCTGCCTTTCATGAATGTCCACGCATTGCCTGCTGATTTTGTACCCCAAACAGTTTATCAAAGGCTATGGCAGACTGTCCACTCTTCATCTTGAACACTTCAAGCAGATCTGCATGACTTCTTTGTTTTCCGTGTGACCAGATTCCAAGATCTTTCAATCTGTCTTCATACTTCATCTCTTTTAGACCAAGCGCCATTCGAGAAAATCGATGCTGAGTTTTCTCCAACATCAGTCTGTCCTTTTTGTAATAAGGTGACCAAACAAAAGAGTGGTATTCAAGGTGAGGTCTGACCAAGGTCTCGTACAGGCTCTTCTATCTCTGTATTCTTCTATCTCTGCTACATATTGTTCTGTATATCATTCCTAAAGCCCTATTAGCCTTAGTGTACATGAACAGACACTGTTTTGATCATTTCAAGTCATCCAAAATGTTAATTCCAAAATTTTTTTATCATGAGTCTTAGCCAACTCTACAACATTCACATAATATTTGGTCTGTGAATTATTGTTTAAAAGGCAGTTAACAATCTTTAGCTAGATATAAGCCTAAATAACGGTAGCAGAAAGATAGAAAATTGTTCAGTGACTTTTTTTAGTTTCAAGTAGCAGTTAGATGCATTGTCAAGCTGCAATACTTGGCAATTCACTGAACATCGAGTATCACTACTCAACATTTTTTGGCAAAAAATTGTCGAGTTCCGTTGGTGGTACTTATATGTTCCATGCAGACTCCAGACCAGGTCTCGGGTCTCGTCTCGGTCTCGGCTCAAAGGTCTCGTGCACATCCCTGGTAAAGAGTCACACTGACAAACAGCGGTGTATAGGTTATTGCATGTTTTTGGTATCATTACAATAGTAGATCATTTACATACATACTGCTAAAAACCTTTATTAATAAAATAATCTCTCAACAGTATGAAAATACGTACGCAGCCGACCAAGCAAGTACATCTTTAGGCTGAGTGCGAATAGCGGCTTTAGTGAACTGTTTTAGAATATCTGGAAGCTCTGGAGGAATGTGAATCTGCTCTGAACAGTAATACGGCTCTTCCGGTTGCGGCATAACTGTAGTCTTTACATGAGACACGACAAAATATCTACCATTTAACACCAAATGTTTATTTATTGTACAGTCTCTATAAGAAAGTGAAATTATAAACGAATTTTTCTTTTCGCGTTGCTAATGACAACGTAAATAACATTCAACACACAGGAAGTGAATTGCAGTAAATAACTAACTGTTTATCGCTCCGTTTGTGCTGCAGTGTTTTTTTGTTACTTATTTAATAGTCGATTGCGGAAGCTCGGGCCGGATGTTGATTTCGTGAGCTCCGCCCATTTTATATAGAGTTATTTAGTTTTTTTTTATATGTTTCTGACATTGTTGACGTTTAGATACTGAACTTAAACTGATCACGTCGTGACCATCCGGTAAAACTAATTAATTGTTAATTAACTGATCGTACAGTTTGACACCGATTAAGCAGATGCTTCACGATGTCGGCCCTAATGAAGTACCCGCATACCCCCAGGGTGTCTGCCAAAAATGAAGAAATCTCGAGTGGCAGAAATTCCATCGCGTTATGTGCCGTTTATTTGCTGAAGTGGCGCTCCATAAATAGCGTTATTGAAGCAACTGTGACCTCAGCCCATACGCAGTCTATTGGTAGCGTGCGCATTTTTTGCGCTAAAGGTCTCGGGTTCGAGACCTCTTGCGTGCGAACATTTTGCAACTTTCTTCTCTTCATGTCACAATGAACGTTTTTTTTCGTAATAATGTATTCGTATTCTGCAGCTTATTCGGTTTTAAAGCAATTTAGGTGAATGGTTTTGGCGCAATTTTGCTCCAACGATGTACTGAATTGCTTGTCGTATGTAGAACGTCTATGAACCATACCAGGATGCTAAAACGTATTTATATCAGTCTTATTCAATATTATATTAGAGTATAGCTCAAGCGAAAGTTGTTTTTTTGTAGAATGTATGACTTTTAACTTTAACAGCTTGCGTGCAACATGTGGCGCCACGTTATGAGTGGTTATCAGTTATGGCAGTAGGGCGAGCCAACAGAGACTACAATTTGTGTTTATGTTATTGTGTAGGTTTCAGTGATTACCATTAGGGTTAGGGATGGGGTTAGTGTTTAGGATTAGGTTTAGGGTTTGGGTTAGGGTTTGCGTTTTAGAAAGATTATGTCAACAGTAGTGGACACCATATATTACTGTGCAGTATGGCTTAGATATTGAGGTTGGTGCAGGCAGATAACAAAACTTGCCAAGTGCCTATCCAATGATAATTCCTAGCTTGAGGAGCTGCTTGGCCAGACTGCCGACTCGTGAGGCTACGGCCGAGGTTGGGCAGTTGCTTCGGTGGTACCGTGTTCGTGTTGATGGCAAGCGGTCTTTTGTCGCTTGCTGTCAGCATGGATACGGCGACATCGGACATGGCTGGCCTTGGTCGGTATTTCCGCCGCTGCAGCATTTTTTGCAGGGCGGAAATTCCGCCACTCAAGCAAATGGACGGCACTTAGCACGGCGGATTTTCCGCCACTGTAGAGTCGTGTGCCAAAAATACGGTTATTGCTGTTGTTATTGATCAGTGGTAACTGGATATTTATTTTGCTTTTCGACTCATTTTCTCATGACGCTGAACTTAATGAGCTGATAAGAGGCAACAGCAGGGAGAAGGCTACAGGGAGGCAGAAAACCAAGCTGGAGCAGTGCGGGGTAGGGAGTAGAGTGGTACAGGGGGACAGCTGGCCCGAACATCCATCCCTAGCACCCAGCCGAACATGTGGGGTGGTGTGTCGCTGGCTTTAGTGGGCCAGGTATCAGTTCAACATCTTGATTTTTCTGTTTATTATAAACTATCAAAATGTGGTGCATTCACACTAATGTTTGTTGTCAGATGAAAGTGCACAATTTCTTCACTGTTTTTTATCAAAGTTATTTGAACCATTTCACGTGTTTAAATGATCAAATGTTATAGTCGTCATTCATTTTAGTGGAAGACGTCATATGCACTGGGCTCCCGCCTAATCGCATAGCCCGGATAATAGCATAACATCAGCCTGAATGGACACTGCAATTAAGTGGGTTTCACTGTACTGGTCTTCTTGTGCAGCATCCTAACAACTAGCAATAGGGGGCCTATTTGAAGGCTCTTGATAGCTGTTGTCTGCTAATTCTCATATGGATTTTTTGGCAAGGTATTATACACCCCTATAAAAATATGTGATAGCCAGTGGCTTCTATCCGTATACCTGGTGGGTGCAGGAATAGGATTAGGGTTAGGAATAGGATTAGCGGATGGTTAAACAAATAAATTTCAGCTTAATTACAGCATTATGATGTTGCAACATTTGCAGATCTGCACATCTGCAATCTTCTGATGTATGTAATGTTGCCGTTGTGTGCAGTTTATGATGTAACATGTATTTATACAACATTTATGTGTAGTAAATATTGCATTTTATGTACTCTGCCACAGAAAGTTATTATTATCAGTAATTCAGTATCATCGAAATATTATGTAAAAATTATATTTAGCGAACGTTGTGGCTGTTGCATGCAGTTTATCAAGCACCGTGGATCGTGGAGTTCGTAATGAGTTTCACAGTGAAGCAGATAGACCATTGTCTGATGCATCACTGTGCTATGGACGATTACTATTACTTTAAAAATATAATGCTGGAAATGTACTAAGCACACATTGTGGCTGAAATTATACTGATAATGCACTGTGGGTGTTGTGTGCAGTTTACCATGGAGCGTGAAGTTCGGAATGAATTCCGCGGTGAGGCAGATGGACCATCGTCAGATGCGTCAGTGAAGCAGGAGCATGGGTCGGGAGTGGTCGATGGCGTAGTTCCGGCCTCAGCCATGCAGCAGATCCTACCCCTGCAGTTTCTGCACGCGTCCACTGCATCAAGTGGCTCAACGGCTGCATCGCTGTCCTGGATGACGCCGTATCAGATGATGATGTTGCCTGGCACACAGCAACTGATACTTCCAGGCACTGGGTCTGGCGGCGTGTTTGCAATGCATGATGGTCAGCTGTATGTCAGTCCGATTGCGGATAACGCTGGTGCTGCCGAACACAGCGGGTAAGCAGTGTTACTGTACCTGCGGTATAATTGCAGTGTAGAAGACTTGACTTATTATCACTGATGATGTCACCATGCATTAGCAGCTCGTATATATTGCTAAAGTATTTTTATTTCATACCGTAACACGTTGTGATTATCGTGGATATAATATTGCTGCATTTGATGTTGTTGTTTTGTTGAGCTGATTTCACCGATTTGCGTGGTTGATTGGTTGTGATGTGCTGTCAGCAGCAATGAGCTACTGCATGCCCAGCACTACCCTGCGGGAGTCCCACTGTCTGGAGGAGCAAACACCGAGAGTGCAGGACCTAGTGCAGCGATTGCACATCAGCAGCAGCACAGCTCTCAGACCACACCTCGACGTGGCAGTGCCGTCGATGGATCCAAGCCACCGAAGAAACCGCTTACTCCGTACATGATCTTCAGCAAACGAGTGAGTTTGCATTTTTGCGTGGTCGATGGTAATTGAAAATTGGCAATGCAAGGCTTCTAAGAGTTTGTTTTAGCCACTCGGCACATCGGGGATGCACACTGGATCATAGTGGCTGCAACACTGAGCGAATAGCCCATCGCAAAGCTATGATGAGGTAAGGTAAGACGGATTGTGGTATCAAGTGTTTGGGATTATACGTTTTGCTTCTCCATCCATGTGTTTGTTTTGTAGGAGTATTCAGCTGAGAAACAGAAAGGTGTAGAAAATCCATAATTGCTGCGAATGTTTCCCAGGGTGCAAGTAACTACAGGGTGCGGCAAAAAAGTAGCCCCTTAAAGGTTTTTGCTGTTTTCTCAACATCTGTTCAGAATTTTAATTTGAAATTTTACAGATGTATTCACTGAAACGTTTTACATCTTATTACCAAGTGCAGTGTGATTCTGTTGAAAAACGATGAAGTTATGGACTTTTCAACATGACCGCCTACTGATTTTTCAGCATTAAAAATGTTCAAGCTAAAATTGCTATTTAAATTTTAAAAACCGGTCATCACATTACTGCCAATAACGTCACAGTGATGTTTTGATAAACAATAATTTATTTTGTTTATAAATAATCTTATCGTTAAATTATCGTACTTCTAATGCAATCGCCTGCTGCCTATTGGGTTCATCTTCCAGCAGGATGGCACACCAGCATACGCAGCATGCAACACACAGAACTGGCTATGGACCAACTCTCTGGATTTCATCACAAAGGACTAATAGCCTCCAAATTTGCTGAATATAAACCCAATGGACTACCACATGTAGGGTGTAATGTTGAAGGCTAACCTCAAGCTTAATACATAGCCGAAAACAATCATCGAACTCAAGGAAGAGCTTCAGGTTATCTGGGGCAACCTGCCACAAGGACCAATCGACGAAGCTGTGAAAGACTTCTCAAATTAAGCGATTGAAGGCTTGTGTTGGAGCTTATGGCTGGCGATGGACACTTCAAACATTCACAGTGACAATGGAATTCTGGCATCTGATCGTTAGTTAACTGTGTTGTTTCAACAATGTTATTAAATTGGTGTTGTATGAAGCTTGAACATTTTTAATGCTGAAAAATCGGTAGGCAGTCATGTTAAAAAATCTATAACTTAGTCGTTTTTTTAATAAAATCACATTCCGCTTAGAAGTTAGCTATAGCATGTTTCAGGAAATAAATCTGTAAAATTTTAGATTAAAGTGCCAAACAGTTACTGAGAAAACAGCGAAAAACTTTAGGGGACTACTTTTTGCCACACCCTGTAGTGTGCCATTTCTCAGTACCAGTAGGAGCCCTAACAGGATGAAGATGGACAGATGGGTGGTCAAGACAATACTGTACCCCAGTAATGTAATGTTTTGCCTTGCCTTTGGCCATTCTGATTCTGAGTGTGGTCACAGTATGAATCGATGTTCTCCATTCAGATCTGTTGTTTACTTTCTGGTTTGCATCTTTATGTTTCAGACCTATCCATGAAGTGACATCATCCATCCACTGTTTTTGGTCTTCCTCTATTCCCATTGCTAGTCACGGTCCCCCTTGAATATTGCCCTTTTCTATCAATTTGTCTTTGTCTCACATGATGTGGCTGAAATATTTCAACTTCTTGCTTTTCACATTTGCTAGTATGCTTTCGTTGACACTTCCTGCTCTGAGGCCCACAAATTTTTCTTTTTTATCATCCATGTCACTCACAAAATTTGTCTTGTAATGTAATATAAACCTGGTTTAAAGCATTAAGTTTTTCCGTCAAAATTTGCAAGTAAAAACAACGGATGAAACAACAGTGAGACAAACAAATTTATCTTCTTTGCTGTTTATATCACCTGCTAAATCTGTCTTGTAATGTAACGTAGACACGGTTTAAAGCCAAAAGTCTGATTTAAAATTAGCAAATAAGAAAAAGCAACAACAGATTAAACCACAATTAGCAGTTAATTATTACCTTAGCTGTAGTAAGTGTTGTGCTTGCTGGCGTGTGCAGATATGGCCACAGGTGAAAGCAGAGAATGCTCACCTGTCATCTGTGTGTGAGCTTGGGGCTATTGTTGGTGGCTTGTGGCGAGATCTGGACCCCACACAGAAGCAGGAGTTCAATGAACTCTATGCCAAGGATAAGGTATCAGCAGATTTTCACTGTCATTGTCGTAGAGGGTTTAATGTGGCTTACATCAGGGTTGGCAGGTTTCTGCCAAAGTTGGTTAGGTTGTTTTGCCAGTTTCTGCCATTTTGAACTTCAATCTTAATTTTTAAATTCATTTTTGTGCAAAACAAATGCAAATCAGTGCGGTTTTTTGTTTGCGTGTTAATTTCGTTGCCATCGTTCTGTAACAGAGTTGAAGTTCTGTTATGATTGGCCAGTTTTACTTTTGAAATATTATATTTTTGTACATATTTTGCATGTTAATCTACTTATGCTGTGTGCAATGAGCATACTTCGAGTACCTTTTACACTATGCTGGTTTAAACCAAATTTTTGCCTGTTTAAACCAGTTTGAATTTCTTGAGTTCCAGAAACAAGTTTTTGTCGCTAGAAACGCAGCCCTGGCCTTTTTTTGAAAATCTTGGGCAGTAGCTTTTTTGTGGCTTATTAGCTGATCTCTGTGCCGTGCTGCTGCACATTGGCCGTGACCTGTGTTGACAAAATCTGACATTCGGCCCACCTCTAGACACCATGTATATCATCTGCAGTGCATTTGTGCAGGTCCGCTACGATGAGGAGCTGCGCAGTTATCTGAAGCAGACCGGCCTGCTGGCATCGGACCTGGCAAAGATGCGTACCAAGCGTCCACCACCGCCACATCACCGGCCGCCGCTGATGCACGCTGGTGCCCCGTCAGCAGCGGCACACTCGGCGGCCGCTTGGTCAAATGGCAGAGCGTCACCGCAGCGTTCCAGCACACAGCAGCCTCCCGCGGCTGCACTGCCGACGCTGTTTGCTAATCACGACGGATCAGTCGTAGTCGGTGGCGGTGCGGGCCACACATATGGGTGAGTGAGATGTGTTGGAATATATTCTATGATGATTGTACAGCAATGTAGCATAAAGCAGGGTGACTTTGTCACTTTGGTCATAATTGAGAAAACACTTTCGTCACAGTAACATCTCCAACACTTTTTCAAAGTCACCCTATGGTTTAAAGTCACCCCGGTGTGCAGTACTTTATTAAATTACTTGCTAGTTTGTTTAAATGCAGTGTATTAATCAGGCTACAAGCTTCTTTGGTGACAGTGGAAAAATTTGTAGAGAGATTTTGGACAAATCGGAAAACGTTTTCATGTGTTGTGTTCACTATATGAAAATATTGATGTTTATGGGTTTGATAACTTTGTGAAGTATGAGTGTGATCTTCAACATAAAACTGATGTATCTGCATGCGAAACCATTCCTGCAAAATCAAAGACATAAGTTGAGCACTTTCCTAACCTGCAGATTGGCAAGGCTTCTTGCCAACATTCTAAAGGTAAAAGGTAAGTGATGTATAGCTCTTAATAGGAAACCCACTGGAGAGCTACGGAGCATCACCTGCCACATGGGATCACAGCATTAGCTGCTAGCCAATGCAAGGTGAACGTGCCTTGCCTTAACTCCAGGCAGACAGCCTGGTACTCAATTTACACACCACGGAGGGATGAAAGGCTGAGTTGGTGACATTGGTTAACCTGGATTGCTTACCTGTCTGCCGACAGTTGCCTGTTTGAGTAGTAACCGTTTGATTGCAACCCGCCTGCAATTCAAACCTACGACTTCTCGATTGTAAGCCCGACACCCTACCGTTACACCACCAAGATACATTTTGTGCTCTGCTTTCTTCAAGATGTTTTGTTTAAACAGTATTTCATTGTTTTTGTTTGTATCAGTGATGACAGATCCGGCTCGGCAAGATCGTGGCAGTGGCCGCAGTCCGGGGATGGTGGAATGGTGATGTATCAGATGCTGCCGGGGGGTGACAGGTCGGTGGAGTCACAGAACGGCCTGTCCCTGAGTTCATCTCCGGAATACGGTGCTGGCGGCAAGTCCGCATCGGCGCGAGTTGACCAGCTGGAAGCTGAGGTGCAGCGCCTGCAGGGTGCTCTCGCTGAAAAGACTCTCGAGGCACAGAAGTTACAACACGAGCTGCAGGCCGCAGTCCAGCTAATAGAGGGCCACCAGCAGCAGCTGCAGCAACAGCAGCTGTCACAGCAGCAGCAGCAGCAGCTGCCCCGGCAGGATAACTCAGAGGCTGCCACAGCCGAGGGCGAGACATCGGTGAAGAACGAATTACCTCGGGCACCAGTGCCCACTACTGCCGGCTCTCCGGACTAATCCTCGCTTGCCTTTATCGACGTTAATACAGGTTGGCGCATTAAAACGTGGAACATTCATGCTTTATGTAGATCGAGCAGTCGGTCAGTTTTGGTAGCAATTGGCCTCAAAGGGCTAATGTCGAGCAGCTCTCGAATACAGTTTTAATGCAACCAGCCAGCATACAGTGCAGCGATCAAGGGCTGATCGTTTCCAAAGCTGTCAGATTGCTTGATTTAACCATCTTGGAAACGATTGGCCTTTAAGGGCTATTGTTGAATGTTTGAATACATTTTCACCGTCACTGGCTCCCATTCGCTGCAGTGTTCGGTCTAATTGTTTCCTAAGCTGTTAATTGCTCAATCTATGGAGACCTGATATGTTCCACTTTTTTGCACCACCCTGTAGATATATATATGCTGGCTGTGCTCATAATTTAAGTGACTGGTAAACTGAATTTTTTGTCGTCATCTGTTACCAATGTCTATCGTTGGAGGTAGGCCGGCTGTATGTGCCGGGACGAATTTCTGCCAGCACTCGTTTTGTTGTTATTACAATATTTCAGTCTGGCAGAGCCTCCGTATTAGGGCTGTAACGGATTTCTGTTTTCTAAATCTGGCGAGATTTTGATGAGGTAACTTGGCTGGAGCCAGATTTGCCAGTTCATCTTCGTAAATTAGAAATGGCATCTACTGCTGTTGTGGTGCACAAGTGAAGAAAAAGAAATCAACTGCCAATTATTTAAAAATTACGTGTCACAGCCTACATCCGCCACAAATGCAAAATTCCAGCTAAAATATGGCTGAGTCAGATATTGGCTGGCCGCTTTGTAAAAATAGCAGGATTTCATTCAGTCCGAAATGGAGCCAAATTCCAGTACAGTCCTACTGAGTATTGTGTAGGACTTTGACTGTCGTGAAGTGAGGTTCTGTTATGTGAAGTGAGGTGATGGTTCCAGTTTAGTTTTCATTGCTGTTGGATGGATGCTTTGTTTTACTTTTAGTATTGTGCGCTCTGCTCAGTATTGACTGAAGCTTTCCTAAACATTATCGTGCTAAGAATTTATGTAATCACTTACTGTATCATACTAGTTTTCGATCAATATATTTTGACCATGGTATAATTTGTATAACTGCATTAATGTTATAGAGCTAAAAATCGGCATAGTCGCTTATTGATTTTGGACATTTTTGATCTTTTTGGATCATTTGTGGATGATCATGCAGACTAAGTAGGTTTATTGGTGGCTCAGTTATATACTGCAGTGGGAGTCAGAGATTCATCCTGTTGAATAGATAAGAAGTGTCGTTAGTGTACGTTTCTTCTCATCTGTTCAACAAGAAGTAAGTTACATACGTGTTGGTCAAATTAATGGAAATATTTCAGAAATGAGCCTTCTGTGTCGCAATTTTGCACTGTTGCACAATACTACTAGACAACATGACACACCATATATTTCTGTTTATTTGTTATGGGCAGGAAGAAGCAAGAACTGTGCAAGGAGGCTCTGCCCCTGACCTAGATAAATTCCCCAGTGGGGTGGTAATAGGGGCTCCACCTCTGATCTAGTTGGGTCTGGGTGGCTCACCTACATTTTGTTTTTTTTCTTCATGTGGCTAACTCTGTTGGTTTGGCCAACACTGTGTATTGTTATTACGATAGCCACTGTTAGTAAAAGTGAAATAACCTGTTGTCATTTGCTGCCTTTGCTAAACATCTGAATTGTTGTTTTTTCCTGATGCTTTTGTGTTGTCGGCCTTCAGTCCTTGGGAGCTGTGGGTTAAGTGGCATGCAGAAAGAAAAGTATTGCGGCAGAAATTTCCAAAAATTCACTTTGTTAAGTGAGTGAGTAAAATCCTTAAATCCTTTTAAATCCTAAGGGTAGCTGTAGGTCTGATTGAAATGGTAGGTTTAAAGAAGACCACAAAAGATGTTCGATGACGAACAAGCATGAATGCTGGAAGGGAGTGAGGGGGGCAGCAATGCTAAAACCGTGAGCGGCAGGGGCTGTAAGGATGCAAGGAACTCACATGATCGGTATTGGCCACTTTTGGGTACTGGCCTGAACCACAATTTCTCTAGGAAAGTCAGATGTTTGACAGAAATTGTCGTGTACAGTAACTGTAGCTCAGTATGAAGGAATTATGCTGAGTTTGAGTTGTATATAAAAAGCTTGTTAGCATAATAGTTGGATCGGATGCCGGTTGCAAGTGGCCTGATCGAAATAAATGCTGTATTTATGCTGAATGAAATCATGAAAAGTTGCTTTGTTATATTTGCTGATAAGAATCGGCGTCGGTTTATCTGTTGTTTTATAATGACCGTATATAATGACCGTATACAAATGACTACTAACAACCTTAATTGTAGGTGCATGGATGCAGAACCTTCCTGATCCTTGGGCCACATAAGTTGGACTTGAAGTCACCACGGCTCAGACTGGTGCAAAGTATTATTATCATTTGCATTGAAAAACATTCAACGTATATTGTGTTATATATCAGGCTAAGTTCCTGTCTGAAATTGGCGGTATGCACCAGCTAAAATTTAAAACAAGTTCAAATCCAAAAAGCGAGTAAGACAGTTAGTGTGTGATTTGCAAGGTGTATAATTTTGTGTGTCATATTTTTGTCTTTCTCTCTCGGCCATTGCAGGCTTGATAACAACCCAGCTTGGGTCAGGTGTGGCCCATGGGCAGGAGGGTCTGCACCATTGTTGTAGATGTGCTAATACTTCAGCAGTTGTATATATTCTATTTAGTTGTGAAAAGTGCATTAATGGGACACCGTGTGAAGTGTATTGTTTGTTATGTTGTACTGGTGGAAATTTTGTTTGCATTTATTCAGTTTTATTATTTTCGTTAATAAACCGACTACAGGATTTTATCGTGGCAGTTTGTGCACTAAAGTTGTGCACAAAGTGATGTAGAAATGCAGTGAACTGCCAGTTTGTTTGCTTAGTACACTCTTGTTGATGCAACTGAACTGAACCAAACTGAGACTTCATAACAGTTCTGGGCATTTCTGTCCCTTTGTACACATGCTGTCAGAGTGTGCCTGAATGAGCTGTGTTTTTATAGTCAAATCTTTTGAGTCAGTTTCAATTGTTAGTAGATTGCTATCGAGTGAGAGAGAGAATTTTGCGAGTAACTGCACAAATCTTGTTAATGACGTTACAAATCTGTAACAAAATATACCGAACGTTGCTTATTTTTGCTGTCAGGTTAACCTTAGATACAGCCGGATGATTGCTTATAAAATGCAGCGTTATTGTTAAGAATTGTAACTTCTGTTTTATATTAGTTATTTTTTCTGAAGCTGTTTGTTATTTTGTGTAGTATTCTGTATCTGTTGTTAGCTGTGGCATCATGTTATTGTCTTGTCTGTTAGAGAGAGGTGTGCCTTTATTCACTTCACAAGTGCTTCTTGTTGACCAATACTTGTATTGCAAAGCATCGTCGGTGGCAGTGACACCTCTTTGTTCTTGGGGGCAGCAAATGCGAGTGGCCATAGCGACAGAGTAGGGTCGGGGGAGTACAGTAGCCATGGCTCTACCTACTGTTAATACAGTCTGCTTAAGATATGTCGTGAAAACACGTAAATGTAAAGTCCTTCCCGAGCCAAGTTCCACGAGGCAGCCACTTTGGACAGTTCTGGCAGTTCCCTTTCATTAGCCCTCAGCAAGACATCAGTTCGCACTGCAAGACCACGGATACAGGGCTAGTGCATCGCGTGGTGTGCCTGTTTACATCCCAGTGCTAGTTTGTACTCCTTGTGCCTATCAACTGTAGGATGGCCTTTGTTCGTGCCTATCCACTGAGGCATGGCCAGGCTGAGTTGAGCTTGGTGGCTGGTTGCATATCGCAATGGTTTGTCCGACTGCAAACGGTCACCCATCCAAGTACTGCCGGGTCAGGCCAACCAGCCACCATTCAGATATGCAGGCCGACTAATAAGCCTATGATCACAGATGTAGTCTACGATGCTGGTGCTGCATGCATCATTTTTATTTCCTTTTCAGCTCAATTTCAGGGCAGCATTTTCTGCTGTCCGTTGCCCTGACCATTCAGTTTTGGTCCCCTGCTGTGCAGGTGTCGCTGCCTGTGCTCATGCGCATTATTGTTGTGAGCAGTCGTGGTGCAGTGAAAAGTGACCATTTCTTGTGGCTGGCACTTTGTGAAGCTGTGTACGTGTCGTTTGGTACTTTAATGAGGTCCAGTATATCGAACAAGACATTTGGAACCGTTTTTGCATTTGTTGTGAGGTGGAATGCGCTGTACACAAATTATTAATCCAAGACCGTTTGAAGATTTTGAATAGTAAGCTGATCGTATACAGTGGCGGACATGAAACAATTAACTACATGTATGCGATGATTGAGTAAAAATTAAAAATTAATAGCAAGTGAAATTAATCAATTTTCACAACTTTAGGTCATTCTAGAGGAGATAAGAGCCATGACTAATAAAAATGGTGCCAGTTTTCTTCTTAAACTGAATTAAAATCCGGCAACATGCGCAAAAAACTGAACAGATTGTATAACTCACGAACAGAAAAGATCGACTGATACAAATATTGTCAACTCATCAGTTAATTATTACACAAAGTTATTACCAGATGTTGCACCAACTCGTAACAGTGAACAAACCACAAACAAAATGTCATGATAAAATACCAAAGAGTCTCAACTGCTGCTAGTTTCATGCAATATAACATCTAGACATATCTCGTATGTTACCATCTGTCCAAAGATTAAATTTTTTTAATATTATGTTAATCACACAATTAAATCAATATCACACTGCAGGAAAGTGAACCATGTGATACGACCAAAATCAGCAACGTCATGCATTAAAAAAGTGAGGGTGGGAGACGGTTGAAAAATTTTCGACAGACATTGCAAATTTCTGAGGAGGGATATTATGGGTGCTCAGTTTCAATTTTGCCCCCAAATTACCCCACAATGGGGATTTTCCTGCTGAAATTTTGTATTTTTTCAGATGGGCTAAAATTCAGGGGGATCATGCCCCTCAGCAATACTACTGACCACGATTTCTGCACACGTTGCTACCACTGTAGCTCCATAACAACTGGTGTCAAAGTCGGTCCATTTTCGCCACTAGTCACTGAACAAACTGCTGAATACATAGGTGTGCTCAGAAAACTCTTGAATGCATGTACTTAGACCTGTAAGCGAGAGCGAGCGGTTGCAAGCGAAAAACGGGACGAGCGAGCGAGCGAGTTTTTTCCCTTGAGCGAGCGACAACACATACCAGCGAGTTGAAGCGAGCGAAATCTAAAAACGGCACGATTTTTTACGCGCGATAGCATCAAATGCTTCATGCGTCTTAGCTATCGTCGAGGCATCTGTCCATCCGTCATCCATCACACTCTTCGATTGTATCAAAACACCCAAGATCACAAAATCTTTATCGTCGGCTGCCACAAATTGGCCTCTACTTCCAGGATCCGCAGAGCTTTTCCAGAAATTCGACATGGATCATCCAAATCGAGGGTGTTAAATGAGAATGGTACGAAACACTGGCGATTTTGAGCTAAATACACTGTATAAGTCACCGTAGCCTATCTCAGAAATGGTGCGATTTTACTATTGATCACCATTAAGAAGTCCCATAAACTCTTTCGGTTTACACCTAAATCAACGACCTTGAAACACCAACATAGAAAGTTTGAGGTCGACTATTCCATGCCTAGGTTGACTCACGGGTTTGCTAGCCAGAAATTAACTTGACCTCTCAGGTTAGCCTCACGCACATTGTTCCACGCCAAATTTTACAGTGAAACAAAGCACCACGAGTTAACACGGGTAATTCTCTGATTTCCGAGTTAACCTCATGGTCAACCCTCGCCCGTGCATAAAACCCTAGGCCTAGTGATTTTTTGCATCTTTATAGGCTGCGGCGCACATAATTTATCAAATGTAAATTTCGCCTAAGACAACATGCGTAAATAAATTTTTGGTATTAAACGTAGATTTGGCAGTTTAAGTTTCGACTCCCTAGGTTTAAGGAGACTTCCCGTCACTTACACCTTGGTGTCACACACTTAAATGTGAAGTACGTACGCCAACAGTGGAATGGACTTTCAAGTGATTTAATGTAGATCACATCTCTTGCTGAAAATCATGAAATAAAAAAAACTACCCAATCTGCTAGGTGGGGCAAAATAGTAATCCCCAGTCGTATTTTGCAAAATTTTAAGCAACTAGATAAGCATTTTCCAACGAAACTTATGAATTTCTCACTGAGCGAGAAAAGCAAGCGAGATTTACCTACAAGCGAGCGAGAAAATGGCTGGTGAATCGCTTACAGGTCTACATGTACTTTGACACTGCATTAAAATGTTTAACAGTATTAACTTTTTAAAATCACAATGATTTTCTTGACACTCATTAACCGACAGCTGTATCATACAGCAACATTTCAAACTGTCTTAGATTTATGCGTTAACTGGTTTGAAGATCAAAAATACACCTTATGTACACAGACCACAGCCTGTCTGATTCAAGCATCACTTAGTGCAGAAAGCATAACATGCAGCAGTAAATAATAACATAATACAGAAAATTATGTAATGGTAAAAACGAACAATTCTGTGTCACATCCCATCCACATCAGCAAGAGCACTCTATACAAACAACTGGAGAAATAGCACAATAATTGCTTCGTAAATCGAATTCACCGAAGCCACCAGAATTACTGGTGGCCTAAGTAAGCACAGGCAGAAGCCATATAACGCTTACTATCCTAATAACTAAGGTTAACTATGTGTTTCCGGTTGCAGTTCCCGTTTCAAACAATTTTTAAACTGATTACTTGTACTACTAATTATGCACACGTCAGACAGTGCATTCCAGCGATCAATTACTGTTGCTAAATACATACTTTCTCAAATCTACTGCGTTAAATGTGTGCATAGCTTTTCACAGAAAATGCATCACCTCAGATGCCTCTAGTATACGGACGTTGTTGTGTGTTACATAATTAACCATTAGTAGTAAAACCTTGTGATCCGCATAAAAATAGCACATCTCTGCTCTCTATTATGTCTAGTAATACTCTTATAAACAGTCAACCAAAACAGGAGAATAAGAGCATCAAACACATAAAAGAAAAAGATGAACAAATGATCTCCTTATTCGGTTATACCAAAATCTAACCCGAACCGGTTGCATGCAAATGTATACAGGGTTAACTGAGTAACAGACATGCCACACAGTTGTATAAAATATATACAAATAACTGCAAAACACAGAAAAAAAATCTTCACAGTAACTGGACACGTTGATTTTAACTCCATATATAAGATAAGAGGTATGCCTACTGATGGAATGTGTGACAATACTGGAATAACAATGGAATTCCCAATCTTTGCTTTCAAAAAATTATTTTAGAAACCATCAAGAAGTCTATCATGGCAGAAAACTATTCATGATTGAGGTGCATAATACCAATTTCTTAAAAATAAAATACAAAAAAATATCTGTTAACAGCAAATAGTGAAAATACGGTAACACACAAAAAAGCAGTAATGGCTCGGATCTACAATGCATTACAGAGTGGAATGCACTGAAAATTCGCAATTAAAATATTAAACATAATTTACAAACATTGCATTAGCACACATTTATTCCCGTATAATGATCACGAAAATCCACAAATGGCAGCACAAAAGTAACTTGGAAGTTGCTGGACAATACAGATGACGAAAATGACAAAAAAAACTCATAAGAATATATGGCAAAAATAAATTACGTTTGGAAGATAAAAGACATTAAAAACAAAACAACTGGCCCCGGCAGAAGCACTTTTGACACTCAACATAAAAACTGCTTTATCTACTTAACACAGATTTATGCTCAACCATAGCCAGTACCCAAGATATTGGCTAAATTATACAGCTATGAGGACACAGCACAAATAGCAAATAACTTCTTTAGAAAACACTCACGCCAACTCAATGGATCAAAGTACACAGTTAACAAGTAGCCTTCACCTACTACAAAGTCTATAGCAAAATTCAATACTCCTAGATCTGGGAGAAAAATACAAACATTATTCCAAAACATTGGCGAGTAAAGTGCTACATGTCAGCTATATAGCTTCATCTGAATTTGAAGAAGTATACTCACACGCAAGTATAAAGATTTCTAGATTTTGCCATCTAAATATGAGGTCAACTAACAGACGGTCATAGAACTTTTTTGGCTGGTCGACAAGGGATGCACTACGGCCATACTAACCTATGCAGGCAAAGCAGGCAATGGTTTACAGCAGTTAAAGTGGACATATACGTCCGTGGACAGCTATGTTGTCCATTACTCGAGGCCAACACAGCGGCAAGCAATACTTTGATAAAGGCAACAAATTGTTAAGATGTGTGTCTGTACCAGTTTCCAGTTAGCCTGAAATTTAGGGGTTGACTGATACCCGACTGCCTTAAATGTGAGTAAATACAGGAAATACTTGGCACAAAAATATACATTTAGCCCGATAACACGAATTTACACACAGAAGTCTGAAGCGAAATGCTGGAAGGCAGACGTAGTAGCAAAAACAGAAGCCATGAACAGGCTTATATATTTAACACGGATTTAGTCTAAAATGTGGCAGCCTTTTGAAACAGTAATTTAACGCTGCTGAGGTTGTGGTTGATAGTCGCAGATCATGATGCATGCAAAGATCGTCATCACCATTTTTGCTTTTACTTCGACAATGTCTTCCGGCAGCGCATAGACCTTAGCGCCGATCTTGCGCGCCATAGCGATCGCGTACTTGGCATTCAACAGCTTGTCCTGTACGTGCCACAGGTAAATAATAGCCGTCAATAAACTAAAGACGTGCAGAATGGTTTTTGAAGTTCACTATGGTTCACTTCAGTTTTGCACCGCACTTTTAATTCTGAATTTGCATAGATCTGTTTTGTTTTGTGATCTCTGGTAAGAACTGTGTCACCAGAACTTTCAAGAACCATTTATGTGCATTTTCCATGTCTTTCTATGACTATTTAACTAGGTAGTTATCGATCAAAGCACATTTTTATACATTAACTCAGTGTTTTTCTACCTTTTTGCTGCAGCGGAACCCCACGCAAGTGTGAAGATCACTCACGGAACCCCATGCACTGATCCATCAGTCTAGCGACGTACGCGAGGTTGAAGCTACAGGGTGTGTACAGACTCAATTCTCTAGCAGAGCAGAGCCCCCATAAGGACGATAAAGCAGTCAAAGATGGCCAATTATAATATGAAAATTGACTGCATTAATAGTGTATTGTATTTAACAAAACACAACAGGCGAGGCGGTCGTCGACGGCCGTTCAGCCCCCGCCACCAATCCAGAAAATTTATCACGTGGACGCCCTAGGACATATGCCTACGTGTCTTTTTTTCCTTGACAGAGTGTTCAAAGAATTGAATTGACTAAGTAAAAAATCAAACGATTTTGTAACTATAAACCTAATCAATACGTTCTTTTTCCTCATTTCCGATAATACACTAATCCACGTAGTTGAGTAATGTCATGCATAGGAGGTCAAAATTACTAAGAACAAAAATGATTCAACACAGTTATACAGTAAATCTATGCAGAAATAAGACGCACAGAAGCGCAATTTTGAACGAAGGGTTTGGTTCTGATTTTTTACGACTTTGCCTGGCGTAATTTCGCACGTTGGGTTATTTTCACTGGCCAGCTGCGGAACCCCTGACAGATGCTCGCGAAACCCCGGTTGAAAATCACTGCATTAACTGAATAAAAATACCCTGCACATGTAAGGCTAACATGTTTCAAAGCGTTTCAACAGACAAATGTAAATAAACGTAATACATACATGTACTTAACCAGTTAACCCAGCAGAAGCATATCCAGCAAGTTAAAAACTGGTAAATTAACTACTTCTACAGTTCATGCACATGGGTCAAAAATGTGGCAACCACTTGGTTTTTTTCTTCAAGACTTCCTTCGGTTTATTCTCCATAACCTTCCCTGACATTCCAGCAACTAGGCCAAGAACAATTTGAAACTCTTATTCAGTAACTTTGTATGAATTTTCAGGATCTGTATCCAGCCAGGAACTCACATCTGGACTGTGCTACGCTTACAACTGGTCTATAAACAGTTGCATTCTAAGTACCTCATCAGTGAAGGCGTCCTTCACATTATCGTACTTGACGACACCCGGCCGGCACGCGTCAACCAGGTCAACGACAATTCGTCCATCACTCAGCGCCGGGTCGTTGAAACCTGTGAACCGACTCGACTTTCCTGCAGCCGCCAACTGCACACATGGACGTAGTCACAGATTGGTGATAGATGCTTCACGACAGCTAAGTCGTGAAGCTTCTATCAGACAGAAAGAACTGCTCATGATTATAACCTTAGGCAAAGATGGCATGATCTAACGTTACATGTTAAAACAGATGACAAAAACTTTTTTCCAGGATGCTTTTTAAAGACATTTATTAGAATTATCACCTACTACACTTATTTTTATTATTCTTCATTTATTTTATTTAACTATTTCCAGATTTCTAAATTGCATATTATGTTCTACTGCGCTTTACTTTTATCCTGTAACATACACATTGTTAACACCAGCGTAATTTATTGTAACCTACGTAGCGGTCTGTCTACGCTTGAACTAAACGAATATTGTATTGTATTGTAAGTGTGAATTACCTGCCAGCAATGCCAGATTAATCATCATGCAGCAGGGCCTCTGAGCTTGGAGGGCCTCATAAAAGCAATAACTTTTATACATGTGAAATATAAAAAAAAACGAAGACCGTTCACACATGTAGTGTTTTTTTTATTAAAATAAATATCACATATTTTTGCATTTCTTTAAAAATCTTTTAATTAAGTACCTATCTATGTAACATTATAAAATTTCAAAAATTATTATTATAAAATTTTCAACATTTGGAGAAAGGCCTCATCTTTCTCAATGTGCCAGGTCCTCTAAAATCTCAATCCACCACTACCTGCCAGAAGAACATTCAACAGTGGAATACAAATTTTCAACACTTTAAACAATAACAGAGAAAACGTTTCAACTAGTATCAAGCTTCAGCGCATTATGCCACAAGCACATTCACTTATTTACACAGCAGAATGCTGAACTGTATTTGCAGTACACTTAGCTGATGTGGCCTATTAAATGGCTCCATGAAAAACTTTTAAAAAATAGCAACAGTGCAACAAAGATGCCAATGTAACTGACCTTGTCATTTGCCCACTCAACGATCTGTTTGTCAACAATGGGATGTCCAGTGCCGGCAAGTCGTGTCAGTATACTCAGGGTATAGGCTTTCATCAGTTGCCACACCAACGCTGTACAGCCACACAGCATGCAAGATATCTCAACATTTGACAATGTCTTTACACACAGCTTTATTAGAATCCAAAATATTAAGCATTAAAATCAGAAATTATAACCTGTTGTTGTTGTTTTTTTCTTCTGGCGCTCGATCAAGAATCAACGCGACCGGCCTCGGTGAGGCCAGCATCCCTCAGGTAACTGAGAGCTACTTCGGGTTCATTGAACAAAAAAGTGATAGGATCATACTCATCGAAATGGTGGCTGCGTGCATCTTCCAATACCGGACATTCAGTCGTTACGTGTACCAGCATCTCCTCTGCCTGACCACATCGCTGACATGTAGCCGGTTCAGACTGGTCTTGGTTTCTCGTTATTCTGTTGCAGTACCATGCCAACTCTGGTGAAGCGTGAAAGCAGAGTCCTTTGTGAAGGTGTAAAGTCCTTTTCTTGATCTCTGTTCACATATATGGCATGGTGCACTGCTGGCTTGGCCATGCTACTCCATTTGTGGGCATCGGATGACTGTTTTAGCAGTGCTAAAGTCCATGGTGCTGCTGAATGTGATAATGTGGAAGCATCCTTCGCAACACTATCAGCCCGCATGTTTCCCTCTATCCCGCAGTGACCAGGGTTCCACTGAAACGTCATGTGTGCGTTACCACCTGCTGCTATTTGCTCAACCAGTGAAAGTACGTGGTGCACAATTTCTTCCTTTCCGGTGAGTATGCAGATTGATACTGACTCTACACATTATCCTGCACAAATCACTATAGCGCCTATAGGTATACAGTAACTATGATTATGTCTCGAAACAAGTTTCAACACACTACAAGTCTTTCAATGGCAAACAGGTATAACTGTAATGTAGTCGAAACCACATGCCAAAAAGTCAACCCGAAAAGCAGCCATCTGGCTCAAGAGTCAGTACAATGTAACCAGCGACCCAAGTCAACTCAGCCCAACATCCCTGTGAGAAAGCACAGTGTAAGCTGGGGCATAAACAGTCACACCACTTGATTCACTAACTCTATCCTTGGACTGGCAGTGCAAACCAGTGCCTTGTGGCTCAAGAAGTTTACATTACATTTATGATACAGTTCGAACTGATAACAATAACAGATCTAAACGTGTAGTCATTGCCTACACAGACAGACTAGCAGACAAGCCAATCTCTTCAACATGTAGCCAGTATCTCCAAAATGGTAAAAGATACAGACTTCAAATATGACAGGCATGCTTAGATAAACAATGTGGACACGATCTTTTAAAAATTTTAAGAAAAAAAGAGTGTGGCCAAAGTCACATTACCTTTATTTCTGTTTTTGTTTAATTTGTTATTTTGGATGAACCACAATAATTTGATTGGATCTGCTACCTGACACAAATAAACATGCCTTGCCTTAACCATATCCAAGCAGAATGAAACTCGATTCACCATCTCAGAGGGATGAAAGTCTTGAGTTGACTGGGGTGGTTCTTTATTTACAAAGATTGGTACTAATTAGGCCTAATGCGTAACAGTGACAGCCATATGCCAGTGTTATGATACCAACCAAGCGTAAGTGTTTCATTGCCGTCATAAATGTCCTTGCCGGCAATCCCGACCAATGAGAACTTGCACTGCCTGCCAAGCTCAACTGCATAATTGCAGTTCTCTGAAACACACCACAGCCATAAAAATGTCTCATGACTTGCTAAAAGTCACTGAAAATCGTTTGTCAACTACATGGTAAAAACAATAATCAACAACAAATACAAAAATGCTGCAGCATCTGAGAGCATCATTAAAGGAAAATGCTGATCGACAATTATCTACAATTCTACGTGTTGTTGTCGTCCGCAGATAATTATCACACAATGCTCACAGTACACTGTGTGCACAGACTATGCACATCAATCATTTACATACGTAACCACAGAACTAAATTAAGTCAATACTGTCAGGTTAAGATAGACTAATACTTCCGCAGTGTTATTCTACAATAAATGCACAAAACATCAGTTTATACACTTGTTAACGGCAATATTAAAGAACTCGCACATCAAAAAGAGCAAAAATCACAAAAGGTAATATTGTCCGCATCACACTGACTGTGTGTCAATGTGCTGCTGAATAATATCACCTTTTGTGATTTTTGCTGTTTTCGATGTGCGAGTTCTTTAATATTGTTGTTAACACATGTATAAACTGATGTTTTGTGCATTTACATTTGCTGTTTTATTACTAAAATACTGTTTTCCTATTGGTGATCAGTTTGAAAGATACTGCGTCTGAGATATTTTTTACAGTAGCCAAGCCACTTATAACTGTTACTTACTACCTAATGGCGTGACTGAACAAAGCAGACGACATGCGTCAGCATGACCTCACCGCTGGCCTGCATTGCTGACAATATTGAACCAAATTCCTTTTATATCCACAAAATGGCCATACAAATAAATGAACTAATATTGCAGGCATCACC
>Ga0209367_1002284_pt1 | contig 25142 bp, 21 predicted proteins | sample WorMetLIZISLAND2_FD_187412 | JGI IMG/M metagenome (GOLD analysis project Ga0209367, IMG submission 187412) | Marine gutless worms symbiont microbial communities from Max Planck institute for Marine Microbiology, Germany - Olavius geniculatus... ... | reverse complement strand
CCGCGCCAGCCTCTGTCTGCAGGCTGCACCCGATGGCCGTGCGGCAGGCGGCTCTGGTTAGTGACGAAAGCGCGTTAGAGGCGTGCGCATGCTTGTGACTATGCACTATACAAATTGATGACCTTTACCTTTACCTTTAAAGATGTGTGATTCCATTGCAAGGTAAAAGTCGACTGGAGTACGTCATACTGAACAAGTCAAAGTTTGAGAGCACGGTTCGTGACTTGCTGCTGGTTCGGCAATATCGCATTGAAGTCTACAAACCAAAAACTTCCGGCAGAAATGCTTCAGACTGGACATTGACATACAAGGTTTATTATTTTTCACATTTTCCAGTTTCATATTGTTCAGGTTGTTAAGTATACATTTTATCATCTTCTGGAGTGTACAATGCACGTGTAACAAGGCAAGATAAACTCTAGATGGTGATGAAATGTGCTTATTATCTCTGGCAAGTGAACGTAGTGAACGTTGGAGGAGATTAAGAGATTGGTCGTTCTGTGTGTCTGTGTTTGTGTCTGTGTACACGATGACTAATAATGGCAATGACGTCATTGCACCAACAGCACAAGCAGCAATGCCGGCTATTACATTTCCCTCCTTCCCCTGCAGCGAAGTGGATCTTCACTCTCACTTGACTGAGATTATGGACAGTTTTAACTTATGTCACTCTGGTGAGAGATAGGAAAACTAAGAAGGTAATGGAGAAAGTTGTTTTAGTTAAGTTATTGTCATATTGATTTTGTTTTAGTTATCTCTGTTAATAGATAAGCTATGATTGAGAAGGTGTCATGTTCTTATCACAAATGTTTTATTACCTCCGCCAAAGAGGTAATGTTTTTGCCGGACTTTGTCTGTCTGTTTGTCTGTCTGTTTGTCTGTCTGTGTGTTAGCAAGATAACTCAAAAAGTTATGGACGGATCTTTTTGAAATTTTGAGGGAACGTCAGGCATGGCATAAACTACCAGTGATTCAATTTTGGGGGTGATCCGGCAGGAATCCTGGATTCTGGATCACTTTGAAATTTTTGTTACCATTGTGTTAAAAGGGGCATAAGGGAACCGCTGGCAAAGTGATTATGATGACGCCACCTGGCGAATAACATTGCCTTGCCAGAGGTACCTGCAGGCTATGACTGCTTTCTAGTTATTATTATTATTATTATTATTATCCAGGCATCGCCAGGAAATCTTGCACAGTTTGAAGACTTGCTGTTTGGAAGTGCAGAAACGACGTCATCATCAGGAATCATTGCTGTTCGCCTGACGTCTGATCAAAGTCAACTTGTAAGTGCTGCTGCTGCTGTTGTTAATCATGCAATGTTTTGCTTCTCTGTTTCCCTGTAGAGCTGTGTGCACCAGTCTTTAACCTTATTTTAATTTAACAGCTGCCTGCTGTTGATTATGCTATGTATGTCATCTTTTATTTCTCTGACTGTCATTCGTTAGGTGCTTTTTAGGCAGTTTTTGTGCATTTGAGATTTTAAGTTGCACAGGCTATTATTTTCAGTTTACTCGTTCGTTAATCTTTTTCATAAGTTTTCTCAACGTGTGTTTCATCTGTGGTGGTGTAGTGAGTGACCACTAGTGTAAACATAATTGCAGCAATCTTAAGACTGAATATTTCTGCCAAATTTCTTCATGTGCAGATGGTTGGTGTGGCATACGTTGATATCATCTCATGTCAGTTTCAACTCTGTCAATTTGTTGATTCGATGAATCTCATTAATTTGGAGTCAGTCATCGTTCAACTGGCAGCCAAAGAATGTTTAGTTGTAGCGTCCTCAGATGGTGATTCCCGAGCTACCAGCTTGCGTCAGCTGCTGGACCGAAGCAACGTTGCCATTACCGAGAGAAAGAAAGGTTCATTTCTACTTTGTGTTTGCTTTAATTTACCAGCACGTAGCAGATTAATTTGATTTGGTTATATTAGTTTGATTAATTTTTGTTTAGAATTGGTTGAAGTGTACATTACTGCCAGATTGGGATTTGTCATTAATAGCAAGTCAACCTTTAAGGAGTAACTCCTGGTCAAGCTGAGCTAGAAAGCCAAACTTTCTACAACGACAACTACCAAACTTTCCCAACATTATTTTTTTGGGGGGGATTTTTGCTGTTTTTTTTCTGTGGCCAAAGGAGCAAGTTGAAATGGGTTGTGAAATGATATGATGTGTAAATTTCACTATCAGTACAGCCTATTAAGCTTGTCAGTGATTTTCACTTTGTACACAGCTGAGTTTACCTTCATTGTCCTCGTGATGCTTTAACTTTGTCTATTGCATTTAAACTTGTAATTATTTTTGCATACTGATAACATGTAATGTGACATCGCATGTTGGTTGTGGCAGTGTTGTTTTTTTCTGTGTAATTTATGTAATGTGCCATTTGTGCATAGATTTTTTTATACAGTATTTCATTGAAGGTTTCATTTTTGTACCGGTATATTTAGATTATCGTGAGAACATTTTTGCTGTTTTTTTTTCATACAGCGGAGTTTGATGGCAAGGATTTGGCGCAGGACTTGAACAGGTTGCTGCACTTTTCGCCGGGATCTCAGCCGAATGCCGCTGTTCTGCGTGAGTGTTCTGTACGGTGCTGTTTAAAAGTCATAATTCAGTTAGTGAAAACGGTAGTCAGAAACCATTTTTACTCTCATTCAGATGCATATTGAGGTAGACAGAACAAAGAACCAGATCGTGGAATGTTTATGTAGCATTAACGTTTGCAACTGAATTATGGGAGATGACTGTCTTGTGATTCAGACTGTAGTGTAATCGATGTAACGTCAGTTTATGATTATTGGGGAAGTTGCTATAATATTCGCATTAGATGAAAATTGCATTATTCACTATCTATTGACCCTTTCTGAGCTCTGGCTTGGGCCAAACTTGACTACTGCCACAGGCCAATCATATACCGGTAGTATATTAGCGACTTTGCCTTGCAATGACATATCAGTAATTAGTATCTTTTAGTTAATATTTGTGAGCAGTTTAATTAAATTTTGTGGGTAATTTGTAGCTGTATGATTTATGAGTCTGTGAATCAGTGGCTAAGTGATTGAATCAGTTGTCAGGTTCAGTGGTCACATTACGTTAACAGTGCTAAAACTACAGAAATAATTAATTTTTTGTTTCTTTTATTTAAGTTGTTTGTTTTCTACTCTGATGGTAGCGACCATTTTTGTTACGTGACTTACGGCTTTTTTCAGTTTATTGCCACACTCTTCCTCTTCCAGCTGTCAGCATTTCGTTCTCCAGAAGGTTTTTTTGATATACAAATATCAGTATTACAGTGACAGTTTGTGTGTTTTTCCACTTTTTCATTTTTTGTTTATTAGATTTTTTACGACTTGCAGTGTAATATTTAGGGATAGTATTATCATAGTTGTTAGTGGTCACGTTAAAAAACACATAATTAATACTTTAGTTTAATCGCATACAAGCAATTAAACTAAGGTATTAATTATTTGTTTTTAACGTGACCACTAACCACTATAATAATACTATCCGTAAACATTGCACTGCAAGTCATAAAAATGAAATAAACAAAAAAATAAACAAAGCAGAAAAGTTTATGTATGCTTGTATGTGTTTGGTTATTGCAGCGGAGTTGAACAACGTCCATGCCACAGGATGTCTCGCTGCAATCATCAAATATTTGGACGTGAGCACAGATTTATTATTAGTATTGTATATCTTATTAGTATGCATCTTTTTTGTGTGTTACATTATGTTTATTAATGATGTTGGTTGGGTATGTCCTCTTGAAACGATTTTCAGAAGGTCTAACCTGTAATAACTCTGGAGAAATGGCAAGGTGAACAAAAAATATGTTTAAATGGTGGTGGCAGCTGCACTGTGGTCAGCCACTTTGCCGTGGTGGTGGGGCTTTGCACTGATGACCCGAAAGATTTATAAAAATCTGGAGGCGAGGAGCTAACTAAGAGCTGATCAAACCCGTGAGAGCAGATTTGCTACACGTTACCAGTGCTTTTGTGCTGGTTCGGCTCCACAGCCGATTACGGCTTCACAGCTGTTTATTTACGGCTTTACAGCCATCTGTTTACGGCTTCAAAGCCATCTATGGCTTTATAGCCCTACCTGTAACCTTGTGGTTACATTCGGGGATGCGCATTGGGCCGAAGTGATACGGCCTCAGCGCTGGGCAGGTGTAAGAGCCTGCCCACCTTGGAGGTAAGGTAAGGTAAGGTGGTGGCAGCACTGCGGATAATCAGTTATGTGCTTCATAAAGGCTGGCGTATCAAAAGTGGAACATAACATGCTTTTGTAGATTGAGCAGTTATGCAGCTACGGAGACGAAGTGAACGGTGGTCACGTTGAACACTCTATTCATCGGTTCATTGCGACTATCTTTCACTGCAACAAACTGTCCAGTTGCTTAGAGCATGCTTCATTTACTTTTTGCACACTACTCTACCTAGACCTGTTATGAGTTATTTATGGCGTGATCTTTTCAATCGTGATGACAGCAATTCACTACTTTCTGTAGCCATTTTGTTCACGATGGCTCAACTTGGTTTTGCTTTCTTTATGTGCATTTTATTCCCCATGAAATTTGTTATACGTTTTCAGTTGCTTGGTGATGATACAAACTTCAACAAGTTCAGTCTGTTGACATTTCAACTCGGTGAATTCATGAGACTTGATGCTGCTGCAACTCGGGCATTGAATCTGCTGCCGAATCCCAGTGAAGGTTGCAAGCTGTTGATGATGTTTTACTTGTCTAGCTGGGATTGCATGCTCTTTGAGCTTTAGATGGCTAGCATGATTTGCTAACGAAGGATCTGATTGTCATCATTGTAAGAAATATTTTTTAATATGTCATACGGCTGCAATGAGTGAGCTATTTAGGGTAACATAGAAATTGCCATTTATTTTTTAGATTTGCTTTTGTGTTGTACTCGGGGTCTTGCATGTTACTGTTATTATTAGGTGGGATTACTTTTTGGTGCAAGCGATTTTTTCCTACACATTTCTCTGTAGTGTGGTCTGTTGTCTGTCTGTCATAGTGATTGCAATCTCGGGATTGAATTCTCAATCCCAGGATCTGGGATTGAGAAATTGTAATCCCGGGATCCTGTTTTGGGATTAGGCTTGGATTAGGCCGGGATTCGAGATTGTTGAAAATGGCCGGGATTCGGGAACCCGGGAAATCCCTAGTCTGTCACATTCGTACAGTCGGTGGCGTAAATTGTTTGACGGGTTTATAAACCATTTGGCATGTTTACTTGTGGGGTCCAGTGACACAACATATTAGATGTGCTGCCAGCTGGTGAATACAAATGCTTTTTGTGAAATTACTTTGGTTATTATTATGATTTAAGCCAGTTGTATGTATTGTATGATCATTACGGTTATAGCGTGACATTGATAAAGACATTTGTCTTTACACGCACTGTTTGAAGCTGCAGTTTTTTCAGATGACCCTGATGGTTATGCACTGATTTCCTTAAATTTTTTCATCGACGTGCAGTTTTCAGGATGAGAGTCAATGGCTGTAATTTTAGGTTTTTTTAGAATAAAAAAATAATTGAAACCTAGTTGCTGAGTATCGTTGAGCGCTGCCATTTAGTACTGCTACAGGACACTTTGTCATGATTGTGATTGTGGTTGTTTTTCACGATTTTGATGAATGAAATTTTCGATGGGGTATATATTTCCGGACGTATGAGAAAATGTAAAATAACAGTATTATTCTGCTGCTTGTTAGGCGGAGGCCAATGTCAGAGCCTGTATGCTTTGCTCAATAAATGTCGGACTGCACAAGGCCAGAGACTTCTAGCTACGTGGCTTCATCAACCATTGATGGACCTCAATAGAATCGGTTAGATTTGTCACATCACTTGGCATTAATTATTCACCTTTAGTTGTATTTGTTTTGTTCTGCCTGTAGTTGGTTGGCATGATGTTTGTTGATATTGCTCGTAGCCGTTCAGGATTATCGTATTTTGTTATATCTCATTACGGAATGCATGAATGCAATTGCTGTTAGCATTCTTATGCTGCCATTTAGTGAACAATAATAAAGCAAGTTTATTTCGTTTGGGACTGCGTTGCATGGTTAAAATTTGACAAAATTCAGGATAGGGTGATCGGATTTTGATTTGATTCTCTAAGTAACTACCGGTAGTTCTTATTTTATGGGTTCTAAACGACTATGCACTGTTTCATCTGAATAAATGTACAAAACGGCAGTTTGTACATTTGTCAACATTTGGCGCATCACATTCAAGAATTAACACATCAAATAGAGCGAAGATCATGAAAAGGTGATATTGGCTGCATCACATTGACTGTGCAGTAACTGTTGATAGTTGGGGGCATTTCGTGTTCTGGCAATTGCTATTCTGACACTTCAGATACAATAATATAGGGTCAGGGTTAGTGATAGGGTTAGGAATATGGAATGGATGAATTTCATTTTGGCTGTGGTGGATCCAGACATTTTGTTGTTCCTTAACTGCAACCATACTGTAATGTAACGTTTGTCAGAGTAGTGGCTGTCAGAATAGGAACTGTAGGAATAGGAATCTGCAGCAATTGGTGGCACTGCTATGGCAGAAGAGCGCCTGGACGTCGTGGAGGCATTGGTCAGTGACTCGGAGCTGCGTCAATCACTGCGTAACAATCATCTGCGTCGACTTCCAGATCTACAGCGCCTGTCAAGCCGACTCCAGCGTCGGAACGCGTCCCTACAGGACTGTTACCGAGTCTACCAAGCGGTCGGAGTGCTTCCCGAGCTGATTGAAGCACTTGAGACAAGCAGTGCCATACAGCAGCGGCCCCAGCTCTGTGCCGAACTTTTCACTAATCCTATCAAAGTTTGTAACTGAAATTAAATTTACAGTGTGGCACATAATAAGTTGAGTGCACATGTATTATGTATTGTGGCCCAGAAAAAATGTCCCAACTTGTTTTTGTCAGAACTTTGTCAAGTCGGCACCAAATTTGATGATTTTTGGCACACGGATAGCCGAGATGATAGAATTATGTGAGATACACTTATTTTCTACCTCACCTAATTTGTGTCAATGCACTACCGTGTAAAATGCAGATGCTCCAAATTGTTGCATAATGCTGAGTTGTTGTGCCCGTAAAAGTTCTATTGATTTAATTAAGTGCACAACCGCACAATAAACTAAAATGTGATTTATTTAGCAGACATAGTTTGTGTAATAACTTGCTTCCAAATTATCAGAATTAATGCCCTAAGTGTACACAATGGCTTAGACATGACACTGCAGCTGATAGCGGCATTAACGATCAATTGATCAAATCCACAGCACTCATTCATGGATTAGACGTGTTTTGAGCTCATCAGTCAGGTACTTTGTTGTTCTTCTATTTTTAGCACAAAATATTTAATACTATCGAATTATTAAATCACATGGCACCCTCTGTCAAATTAATAAGGAAAAGATGAGCAGTCTGATACTGATAATCACCACGTAATGTAACAATTTTGAGCATCTGCATTTTACACGGCAGTGCGCTAACATAAATTAGGCGAGTTGGAAAATAAGTTTACCTCACATAATTTTATTGTCTTGGCTATCTGTGTGCTAAAAATCATCAAATTTGGTGGAGATTCAACAAAGTTCTGACAAAAGCAAGTTGGGAAAATTTTTTTGGCCCACCCTGTAGATGTTTGTTTAGAACTTTTATGTTGACTGTCAAGTGCTCTTTTGATTAGATGTATGAGTATTGTCGACATGTTGCATAAGCTTTCCACATGTGTGTGATGGGCATGAAAATGAAACGTTCCACTTTATGTTGAGCCATTAAATGTGCATTATACAAAGCTGTGCATTGTGCAAGTTAACATTAGGTGTTACGGGTATTAGCTGAATGGCATCTCTGCAATGCCAACATTTTTTTGTTTAATCTGATTTTGTAACTGTTGCAGTGTGAAATAAATGGATATTTTCTGAAGAAGCTTGAGCCGTTTGAATAGTTATATTGGCCATCTAAGTAGAGGCTGTGTTTTGGTTTTTTTTCTGTGTCTAGGATAATTCACAAGTGATGATGTATGTTGACGAAATTATGGCAGGTGAGCATGTTGATTACTCCAGATCATGCAGGTTTTTTGCCGTTGGGAGATGCCAGTCTGTTGCATTCACCAGGGGTCAGCACCGGTCTCAGTGTAGGTTTGAGAGCTGTGATCGCTTCTGTTCAGTATTTACCGTGTGTCGCTCATGTGTAGGAGTTGATGATCGACTTCAGTAAGTTTCAGGAGATGATTGAGACAACTCTTGACTTAGAGCAGATCGAGAGCCACGACTTCTTGATCAAGGCAGACTTTGATGACAACCTGCGAGGTAATTTACAGTAATTTTATGCATATTTCTGCATTTCCTCATACGTCAGTTATCAAAGTTCAGGATACTTATTTGTAAAAATCACCTATGCATTCAGCTCCAAGAAAGACATAACATAAAATTTGTTAAATGGCATATTTACTTTATGTAATTATCTTTATGTGTCTTTTCAGCATTTGATATTTGATGCATTTTTAGCACTTATATACTGGTGTATACAGTTAAAATTACAGAATTTGTTGATAGTATTTTCAGTTTGTTGCACTGTTTTTTTCTAAAATCATGTTTTTCATTGTTATCACGTTGCCTTAGTCATCTGACACTGTTTGCAGCTTTGACTGTATTATACAAAAAATTCCACTGAACTCTGTTCGCGTAGTCGAAGTAGCAGTCGTGAATCTGTAGTTACACTGTGGACGGTATCGATGTGTTAATTTCTCTTGAGACCTAGCTGAATTGTTAGTGGTATTTGGAGTGGAATCTGACCAGAACTGTTCATGGTGCACAGAAAATCTGAGCTAATGCTCATGAGACTCACGAGAGCCTATAGCAGTTCCTGTTCTCAGGTAATATTTTGGTTTATATAGCATACTTGTTTGTGCACAGCAGAGCATTTCCCGCAAGGCTTCAGAAAACATATTGCTATTTTCTTTCAGCAATAGTCTTATTTGTCTCAGTTTACGATGTTTTTTTCAATGTGATGTTTATGACTGTTTTGCAGCATTGAAAGAAAAATTGGACAAATTGGAAGCTGATATGAAAAAGGAACTGACAAAGGTAGTTCTGTTGTATTAAATCATTATGCTTTTGTTGATATGATTATTGTATTATACAGATAATTTGCAAAAGTTAATTATTTGCTACACTGATGTTGATAAATGCAGTTTTTGATATCGTAGCTAAAAAGAATAAAACAACATACTGGCAGTACTACATTCACCATTGCTAGTTAGTAGTTTGCTAAAAGAATGAGAAAACAGCTCTTAAGTGTCATGTAGCTGTGACAACTGACAAACGGTCAGGTCAGTGCATCCATGGGTGACTCTTAATCACCCAACATTCAATCACGTGACAGTTAATTACGGACACATAATCACTTGGACAGTTAATCATGCGACAGTTAAACACGTGGACATTTAAACACGTGTCAGTTTATCACCAACCTGTGATCGATTGTGCATTTTCGAACATACCTATAGAGACAGATGATAACCAGGACGTGCATAATGAACATTACGGCTTAGCCATGTTTTCCATAGAAACGTGGAATCAATAATAATAATAATGAGTGAACATTTATATAGCGGAATAACATTTATATATAGAATCATTACAAAGCAGGGGCAGCGGGCATCGCAAAAACAACAAATGCAGTTGAAAGGATCGAAAAAGATCTTCAAACGCAACGTTCGTCATTTCTACGAGGAATTGCTTGTGCACATATAGGATGTGACGCAGTGAAATAAAGACAAAATGTGAAAACCTTTTGTCCCAAAATGATTGATTGTGTCAAGTTGTTAACGTGTCTGTGGGGTCCTTTATGTTTTTATCGGATTTTTATTGTGTGACTGTGATTATGTCGTGTGATAATTGTCAAGTGATTATATGTCAGTGATTAATTGTTGCGTGATTAACTGTCGCATGATGAAGTGTCCGTACGCCATATCCATGTGCATTTTGCATACTGATTAGGCTGGTAGAGATCTCGGTTTGGAGCCCAACAAGGTTCTCAAGATGGAGTCCAACAGCCAGCTTGGATACTTCTTCCGAGTTACAAGAAAAGTGAGTATGATTGATGGCTGATGATTGAATAATGATTATATCTCACATTTGATCGTTTTTTGAGATTACAATTTTTTTATTGCATATTGCAAATGCAGAATGCCTGTAAGCATTAAAAAAGCTAATTAACACAAAATTATTAAGCATGCTGATCTTTTTTATTGGTGGATAACATCCACCACTCGTCCACATTGTTGCTGATAGCTGAACTTTGGGGGTCATATCATATCCAGAATGGGGAGCAGAATTCATAGAGGTTTCATATCTGTGTCATAATTATTTAAATTTTTTGAATTGTATGTTTTCTTGGGTAATATATCATTCCGTGTAGAGATTGGGTGACTGCCTTATTTGCTGCATGTTTGCGTCATTGTGTGGCACTGATGCTAGGAAGAGAAAGTCTTGCGGCAGAGTCGTGGCTACCTGACAATTGACACAAACAAGGCCGGCGTCAGATTCAGAAGTTCAGCTTTGCGATCGCTCAACGACGATTATATTCAGGCAAAAATATATTCTGATGGTTTCATTGTTTGTGCGATTTATTTTCTTTCTTTATTGTTGGGTGATTTGCTGCCTTTATGTAGGGGCTTTGACAACTTTCGTGCAGAAACAGTGTCCAGTCTATTGAAAGTTTCGATTTACATGGCACATCGGAGGATACATTTGGTTAAATGTGAATCAAAAGTAACGGCAGTTTACAGAACATATGCTGACATTGTTGGGTACTGTTTCTTGAACTTTGTACCTTGAACATTTAAAAGTATTTGCATTAATACAGTTGCAACTAAAAAATTTTCTTGTCATGCACATGCATACATTTGCTGCTTGGCTAATGTTTTAAGGTCCATGGCCACGGTCAAACTCACTCGCGCAATTTCTGTAGATTTAAATTAGACATTTAACCTCACACATATAATGTGTCGATTTGAGCTTCATAAGTATATGAAATTAACGTGTGATTTTAAACGAAATGCAGCATTATGTTACGTTATGCAAAATATTCTAATCTATCAGTGCCTGCGGTGATGTCATGACCCAAGCCCATATAGATCATGAATATTAATGGCCGAGCTGACGACATCGTTATTCCAGTCTAGGCCATTAATATTCATGACGTCTATAGGCTAAACTCATGATGTCACCGCGGGTCATCAATCACGGCGCGTTTTCTACGTCATTTTCGTAGATCGTTGACTTCAAAGGTAAATTTTTCCGTGTTGACAAAACGCTGGGCGCCGATATTACTGTCAAAGTTATCATAAAATTCTGCACTTTCAGGAAAATGGATAAAATGTATATGTTAATTTTGGCGTTCATGGATTTTTAACTAGCCTGTATTTTAGTAACAATCTGCTGTCATGGAGGATGTGACATTTTTGAGACATAGTGTAGTGTAGTGAGTAGTAGTAGTAGCGATAGCAGCCATTGTAGCAGTTCTTGTAGTCAATTAAGAGGGGATATGATTCAGTTATATAAATATGTAAATATCAAGTATGATACCAATTTTGTGTTACACTTGCAGTATAAATTTATGTTAGTAAAGTCTTATGATACCAGGGGACATAGATATAAACTGGTGCTCCAGTTGTGTAAATATGATCTGCGTAAACACTTTTTTGTAAATAGATTAGTTAAGCTATGGAACTCACTACCTGATGATGTATTGGCATGTAGTGTTAATAGTTTTAAGAGACTTTTAGATTTGCTCTGGCGTGGTTTTAGTTTGCATTATGATTACATATCCATCATCTAGTACCAGAAGTCAGTGTATAAACACTGTTAGTTTGGTTTTTGTTGATATTTGTGTTTAAGTTATTTACTTTGGCCAGAAATAGAGGCCTATGGCCTGCTTCCAGCTATTCATTGATGATGATGATGATGATGATGATGATGATAGTAGCAACAGCAGCAGCAGTACAGTGTGTTATCAATCACAGCTGTGTTAGGTCGACTATGACATCTTTTTGGAGTGGGAAGTTGTTTGTATGTGAAGGTTAAGGCTGAGTATACAGATCAACAGAAGAGTATAGCGACTGAAGTGGTCAACATTGCGTGTGGCTACGTGGAGCCTCTCTGCTTACTGAGTGATATCATTGCTAAGCTTGATGTACTGACCAGCTTTGCGCAAGTCTCGGCAGACGCCCCAGAGCCTTACGTGCGTCCACGCCTGCTTGACAGAGGTTTGATTTCAGTGATGTAGCATATGCGTTGATAAATTAATTTGTGATTGAAAATATAAAACCATTAAAAATATTAAAATTTTCGTTGTCACCTTAATTGCACTCACGAGAATATGTGTGTGAACTTTATTTCAAAGATCGTGTCAACTTTATGTTTGAGGATCCCATGGTAGCAGTCAGTGACAGAAGTGACCACATTTCTTCTCTATGTTCAGTAGTTTGTCGAGTGACTGCTGACAGAATGAACTGGCTTGGCATCAAGTTTTCAGGTAGCTATAACAGTAGCAAAATCTGCAGAAATTGTGGTCTCAGCATGTAGGTCAGTGTTCAGCACTCAGCAAGACCACCTTCTGTTGTTTGATGTCACCTATCTACACCATGGGCCATAAAAAACGTGGCACTTTACTTTTGTCTATATGTTCGCTAATTATTGACTGATTTTCAAAATTCTTTTACTGGCAAACTCTGCAGATAATTTGCAATAATGGCATTATTATTTGTCCAACCACACAGTAAATGTGTCTCTACACTATCTTGTGAAATATGAATGTAAGCAAAAACTAACGATAATAACAAAAATTTAGGTAAATGAAAAAACTTCAGAGCAACATTGCGATAAATGATTCGTATGACGCTAAACTGTGTTAGACCGACACAGTTTAGTGTCATACAGACCATTCACTGTAATGTTGGTCTGGAGTGTTTTTTCAATTTTACCAAAATGTTTGTTATTACCATTATATATGCATATTTCATTGATATTTCACAAGGTAGTGTAGAGACGTATTTACTGTGTGGTGGGATACATAATAATCACATTATTGCAAATTGTCTGCAGAGTGTGCCAGTGAAAGAATATCGGTCAATAACTGGCAAAGATATGGACAAAAGTAAAGTGGCATGTTTTTATGGCTCACGGTGTATGTACATGGTGTTTCATAAAAAGGACCCCTTTTTGTTTTTTCATAATTTACTCAAATTATGAGCAATTTACATGAAATTTTACCAGTTGTAGATGAAGAAATACTAATTTGAAATATTTGAACAAAATATGGCGTCGCCTTACCTTACCTCTAGGGTGGACAGGCTCTTACACCTGCCCAGCGCTGAGGCCGTATCAGCTCGGCCCAATGCGTGTCCCCGAATGTAACCACAAGGTTACAGGTAGCGGCTATAAAGCCGTAGTTGGCTGTGAAGCCGAAACCAGCACAAAAGCACTGGTAACGTGTAGCAATCTGCTCTCACGGGTTTGGTCAGCTCTTAGCTAGCTCCTACCCTCCAGATTTTAGAAATCTTTTGGGTCATCGGTGCAAAGCCCCACCACCACGGCAAGGTGGCTGACCACGATGGGGAACAAAATATGGCAGTTGATTAAATGTTCTTTGCTAGTCGGGATGTAACGCTGACGTCATAATGTGTCACAGGTACAAACTTGCTAGTCTCAACTGGTGCTGTCAGTTGCTACCCTGCTTCGATGGTGAACTTAATCTGCTTCGCTAATGAAAAATGCTTATCGTGTCAGCACTAAGCAACATGGAAACATGAAATCAGGCATCTTGTGATCCAAAAACTCAACATCTTGCAAGCTCCGTGTGATAGTGCACTGTCTTGCTCGAACATGTGAAAGACCAGCTATCCCCACAGACATGTAAATTTGATCGCTTTGCACGTTTTTGTGGCTGCTCCTGTAAAACTTCAAATATTTTACACCAGCGAACCAGATTTTTCACCATTGAAGCAGGGTAGCAACTGGCAGCACCAGTTGGGATTAGCCTGTTTGTACCCATGACACATTATATTGTCAGCGTTACATCACGACTAGCAAAGAATATTTAATCAACTGCCATGTTCTGTTAAAACGTTTCAAATTAGTATTTATTCAGCTACAACGGGTAAAAATTTCATGCAAATTGCTCATCATTTGAGTGAATTATGAAAAAAACAAAAAAGGGTCCCTTTTTTATGAAAACACCGTGTAGATCTGCAACTGAAACGAGATGTGCTATGACTAGTCACTAGTGAGTGATTGAAATAAATAATTTTGTTTCATTAATTTAACTAAATAATTATTGACAAGTTTAATTCAATATTAATACTATATTAAGTAATATTAATTTAATTTTTGTATTTATTTAGTAGCATAATATTTTATCTATGCACAGTGGTACTCTTTGTAATGTTCATCAAGTATTTTATCATTGTGGGTTGGCATATAAATGGTCCTACAAGTTTACGTTCGAGAATTTGTCAGACCAGGAGTAACTGTGAAAAAGTCAAAAAATAAAAGTGTGGTTTTCATAATGTTTTTGCTGCCTTGCTTGCAGGAAGTGGAAAACTTCGTCTAACTGACGTACGACATCCGTGTCTTGAGCTGCAGGATAATGTTGCATTCATTCCAAATGATGTCGACATGAGTAAAGGTGATTTGTAATAATATTAGGAGGTATACTAATCTGTTATTTTTTTGTTTATCATCGGTGTTCTGATACTTTTGGGGATACTGGATGGCTACATTTATACACATGATTAGTCATTAAAATTTTTTAAAAGTAATAACATTTTGATTGTTAAATTTTTAATTGTTATGTCACTAAGAATGCATAACAAAAAAAGGAAACAATGACAAGTATTTGATAAAGCGTGATCACTTCCTCCAGAGAACATGATCGGATAAAACAAACGTTACTTAGGAGCTGTGAAATATCATGATAATACTCATTCTATCAGTGCATTTGTTCAGCTGTTGGCTGAATAACTTATAAAGTTGATAAAATCATGTTTTTTTGCACAATAACCACATTTTTAGCTTTGATTGGAATAAACAGTCAGTTGCCAAAAAGTTTAAATCATTAATTTTTGATCAATTAACTATTAAAAATTACTATTTATCATCACCAGGTTTATTTCAGGAGATAAGTTTGTGTATTGATTATGGTCTGAATTTATGTTCTGCATCGCAGATGGTGGAAAGAGTTTTTACGTCATCACTGGACCAAACATGGGTGGAAAATCTACCTACATTCGCTCTGTAAGTCTTCAGGCACGTCCGGTAACGTAGCTTCTACGAGCGGCTCATTGCTGCTATGCTACTGGACACTCGGCTATGGCAAGACGACTATGAGCCGCTATAAGCATGCTGTAGTGTAAAAATTTTACGCCACGTTATAGTTAGGCCAACATTCAAGGCTTCTGCTGAACATATTAGTTTTTGGATGACACTTGAAAAATCACTCTAAATATGTCACCGTACTGTATAAATTAACATTAATGCAAAATCGTTTGCGTAATTACAATTTTTACTTGAAATTTGCCTATTACAACCACCAAAAGCCGTCTTTAGTGGACAAATATGATGTCACGTTCATCTATGCTAGCCGCTAACGCAGATTGTTGTCTGACAAAATTGTAGCAGCTCGCAATGTATCACAGCCGAAATCTCGTAGCTGCTACGTTACCGGATGCACCTTTTGCGTCATTGGCACATCTTGCTTTTCTCAGCCAACTGTACTTAAGTAACAGTCAAGCTGTTGTCGTCTGTCCATCTGTTTGTAACTTATTGCAGCTAAACTTTAGGGCATAAGTAAAAACTTAATTAGCTATGTGTTTTAAACTCGGGCATGCAAAATTTTAGCCATCTTCTTCAAGGGGAACATTTTCAAATTGGGGTTGAATGGAGGGGGTAGGAAAAATGTGCATCTTGGAAACGGTGAGAGATACGGCCTAGGTTACTATTAATCACTAATAGGAAGTGGCATATTGGCTTTCAAATGACATGAAAATCATCGACCTTGGTTTTTAAGGTCACTGACAACTAGTACGGTTGGCTATCCTAGCGACAGCTGGGCTTCTTGTATATATTTCCTCTGCTAGTTAGTTTTTGTAGGAACTGTGAAATATCATACACTGTTGCTTGGAATGACAATTGGATGTAGGTGATTAAACTCTCAAGAATAAACAGATTGTCAGAACTAAAATCACGTTGGTTTAAACACATCTTATCGTACTCGTATGAGTGCATTTATCAGTGACTATTTTATGTTTTTATTTAAAAATAAAAGTAACAATGTTCATCCTCGCTCTGAAAATGTATCTGAGAATTTTCTTAGGTGATCATCATCATTAGTCGTAGCGTTCAGCCGTAGCTTCTTGCCATCGTGATTTTTTACCAAACAGTCTGTTTTCTGCGAGTTTCTGAGCATCAGTTACCGGAATACCTGTGTCCCAGCAGATTTGATCCGATGAATCTAGCTGGTTTCTTAGCTGAGCAGCTAATGAATTGTCAAGAAGTGTAGAATTGTGTGAACTTTTTCTGCTCATTTGGGTTGCTTTGTTTCACCTGTAGTGGTCAGTCGACTGTGACTGTTTGGCATGTGTGCCATGCAGTAACCACTAGTGTTTGTGTCCATTCCAGTGGCTGATGTTACACGTATTTTGTCGTGTAGATAGGAGTGGTGGTGCTGCTGGCTCAGTTGGGTTGCTTTGTTCCATGTCGTGAGGCCGACGTCACAGTTGTCGACGCTGTGTTGGCGCGGGTCGGTGCCAGTGACAGTCAGCTCAAGGGTGTCTCGACGTTCATGGCTGAAATGCTGGAAACCGCCTCCATATTGAAGGTCACTTCTTTTCTTTGATTAATGGGGGAGCACATGTGTACAATAAAACTACAACAAAACGCTTTATAAATTTTGTGGTATTGCAGTTAAAAAGGTTAAAAGGACTAAATGCCGTGTATATCTCTTCACAAGAGCCCATCTCAGAGCTACGGAGCGTCACCTGTAACATGTGATCAAACAGTGTTATCTTCCATTCCACACATTCCACATTCCACACATTCCATTCCAGATGAAAGTTTTTCATCTCAGCCCCAACCAGGGAGATTGATTTATCAACCCTGGACGGATCGAAATTTCAATTGAGCTTAGAGTTTTATTGCAGTATGTGCAAACACTTGCAGCGAAATATATGCAGGTTTTTTGCACGTTTGTAGTGGCATGTTGTGCTCGTTGTCACTCGGCACTTCTTAACGCTTTTCAGCAGATTGTTCACAGTGTGACACTAGCAAAGGGGTTAAGAAATCTTGATACTGTATGGTCCTAACTTACCTAGATATGTTGTGTTACATTTTTGCAGTATTGTGTTCGATTGCAGTTTTTGCAAAAGTTGATTTTCAGTAAATTTTTTGCTGGACTTTTGCCCGCTATAACGTATTTGGTTTACACATCTTCTATGTTGTCGTTATTGTACTGCAGTCGGCAACTGAGAACTCGTTGATCATAATTGATGAGCTCGGCCGCGGCACATCAACTTACGATGGATTCGGTCTTGCCTGGGCAATCGCTGAGTATGATTTATACTGATTTCGGTTTTTTCAGCCGTCAAGGGCTTTGCATGGTTATCTTCAGAGCATTTTTTCTTTGACATAAATAGATCAGTTTTCCCGTCTGTCCACGTCAGTAGATCTTTGAAAAAGCAGAGTCTAGTAGGTTTTGTGGAAAACGTTTATTGGTGCAGCAGTGCAGCTGCTGTAAAGTAACAATATCAGTTATAACTTTAGAATACCGGCAAGCATTTGTTAGGCATCTGCAAGAACTTTGTTCACGAAATAGGCACTTTTTACATTTACAAATTGATTAATTGATAGAGTATGTTGTAGAAATGCTGATATAAAACCACAGCCAGTCATAAACTACAAGCATAAACCAGTGAATTACATAATGTTTTATCTGTCAGATATAAATGTCAAAACCGCTGCATAGTAGAGACTTAGTTGAGTGGTAGACGATGGAATCTGTGATGAGTTTGTTGGTGTTGCAGACATGTTGCTAGTGTTGTTCGTGGCTTCTGTTTGTTTGCGACACACTTCCACGAACTGACAGCATTAGCGGAGTCCGTTCCATCTGTTGGCAATCTCAATGTCACTGCGTTGACCACTGCCGACACTCTGACACTGCTGTACCGCGTGAAGCCAGGTGCTCGTTCTCTATGCACTACTCTCGTGTTCATGTTGCTTTGCAATATAGCCATAAGAATTGCCTAATTATTGCACTAGTTATCAAGTAGTATTAGAGAGGATAACAATTAATAATTAACTTTCTGACGGTTAATTGTTCATCGTTTTGATTAAAGCTTAAAAGTGGTTATTTGTGCAAGAAATATGGATGTTTTATTGACCCTGTAAGTTCTGCAGCTAACAGTTGTCACAAATGAACTGAGGCAGCAGTAGGTCTCTGTTGTCGTTAGCAGGGCCTACATGTTTGTTTTATAGGGATGTCGGTTTATAGCGGAGAATTTTCTTAAAATATGCGGAACTTTTGGAGGCAAAATGTGCGGGAAAATATGCGGAATTTGGCGAAATATGTGGCACATCGACATATTTTTCCGCATATTTTCAGCATATGCAAATTCAAGTGATGGAGAATGATAATTATGATTCTAATAGGCTTTTTCTGCACAGTTTTGACATTTTTGACTTCAATTTATTCAACGTCTAATTGCAAATACGGGTAATCGTTTGCCGCCAAAATATTTAGTTTTAAAACAATGTTGGACAAGGAAAATGCTGAAAAATGCGATCACATATGTGGAAATAAGCAGCATATATGCGAATTTTTGCATATGGGGCATAATTTTTGCATATGCGATTCTGAAAATTCCATTATATGCGGAAAAATATGCTATATGTGGGTTTTGGCAAAATATACGATTGTTCACATATTCGCACATAACCAACATTCCTAGTTTTATTAAGTTACATTCTGCTGAAAGGTTGTTTATCATTTTACAAATGCTTGTCACCATGTCTACTTTATACACTGTGTCCCAAAAAAATCATCCTCCATATTTTTGACTGTAACTTGAAAACCAATTATCAGATTTTGATAATTTTTGGTAGGAATATTCCTGATACAATTTGCCATCTTCAGTTTCCCACCTCACCTAACGTTTGTTTCTGCACTACCTGCGGATAACACAACCAGCAAAATATCATTTTTTTTAGTGCGATACTGCTGTCAATGAATGGAGAAAGCGTTTCCTTGCCTGTGTTCGCATAGTTGGCAAACATTTCAAGCTGTTTTACTACAAGCAGTTGAAAAATGGACAACTGGATGAAATGTCAGCCAAAGTATCAGAAATGTGAACAAAATGCGTTTTTATGCATTATGTTAATTAACTAATTAATTAATTAATTAATGCTTGGTCTGATTTCCCCAGGTAGTGCAAAAGCAAACGTTCGGTGAGGTGGAAACTAAAACACTTATTTAATAGCCAGTTGTGTCAAAAATATTTCTGCCAAAAATTAAAATCTGCTAATCTTTCTTCAATTTATGATCAATAATGTTGATGATGTTTTTTCAGGTTTTCTGTTTATTTCGACACGTACTTTGCTTGAGCTGCTTTGTTTAGGTAGTGCAGAAGTATATATATTGGGTGAGGTGGGAAACTAAACGGTCATTTGATGGCAAGTTGTGTCAGGAATATTTGTACCAAAAATTATCAAAGTCTGATAATTGGTTTTCAAGTTACAGTCGAAAATGTCGGGGATGTTTTTTTGGGACAATTGCAATGCTGGTGTTTCTGTTGTTAGGAGTCTGTGATCAGAGCTTTGGGATACATGTCGCTGAGTTGGTTCACTTTCCTCATCATGTTATCGAGGTGAGATCCATCACGACTTCTTTCTTTAAACTCTGATGATCTTTCTTTTTTGGTATTTTGTAAATATCTTCCCTAAACCTCAGTTGATGACAGGTCTTAAAATTTTACGAGTTTAAGGGGGTTTTCAATTTATGCTTTGCCATATTTTGTCAGATTTGCGTCGAGAGTGCACCAAGTCATCTGACTACTCAAATGACGACAGGCATCAAGCAAGGTTGCACTGTAGCTTTGTTGGAGTTATCCGTAATACTAGAAATACATTCTGTGGAACGAGGTATCTGTCCCATTGCAGCTGCATTTCAGCATTTGACGCTTTTGTGGACCTACAGTTACCATAGTGCACGGGAGCCCGTAAGGCTAGCGTACAACTAGGTCAGCGTCGATGTTTACAATGGTGGTGTCAGCAAACTGCAAGTGTAAAAACACGTTTATTAACTACGTAGAAGTTCAACAACGCAAAGAAGTGCTATTGGATTTGTGTTAACAACTTAAAATGTAGGCATACAAATGTAAAATAACAGCACTCGCAATAGCTTAGCAAATTTAATATAATAGTAATGATGCATACACAGGTAGCAACACCTAGCAAACACAAATATAATTTTTTATTGTCACATTTAGGCCTGTCTGAAATAGTTTAGTTTCTCGAATTTCTGGCGTTTTGTTATCTTTTTTATACACATGTGTAAATTAAATACTGTAACGAATACTAATTCAGCCGTTTTGTTGAAATAATCTGCACAGAAGCGACTTTATGTCGCAAAACAGTAATCGTTTGTGGCACAGCTGTAACTGATGAGCTTATTTTCATTGAAAATGTAGTGATCACAGTTTTTGGGGCTGAGGACTCAAATTGGGGGATTAGATTATTGTGATTATTTTTCTTTTTTGTGCCTATAGCGGCCTCCGAGACACGCTTTTTGAGATTAAGCGCCACTATAAGCCCACAGGATTTTCTACTGTGGTACAAGAACCTTCCCATTGAAAATGCGTTATGGGGGTTAAAAATTGAGGTAAAATAGGGGAAGTAGTCATCAGATTTTCATCCCAAACAAACTCGATCTTACTTTTTGGGCTCCCTAATCACTGTGCAAAATTTCATCAAAATTGAATCAAAATTGCGGCTGTAGGAGTGTTTACAGACACAGTGACAGTGTGACAAGTGATATTATAATCTGTCCCTTGCTATGCTATAGCAATGGGACAGATAACAATAATATCCGGAAATCTGGCTGTAAATTTTGCGAAGAGCCAGATTTGCCGGAAATGACCAGATACCGGACCAGCAAGAATCAAGGCTAAATTCCAATGCTTCTTATGTGCTGCAAGTAACTAAGTAAGTAAGTAAGATAGCTTTGCAGGCGCAGTTTAACAGTTAACCACAATGCACCACAATTATTTTTAGCAGCTGTGCCTCAGCTGTTCAAAACTGTTACCAGCAAATGACCAGATATCTGGCTAGCTGGAGTGAAGTCTATGATCCAGTACATCTTATGTATTTATGTTGTGTCCATAGTTTGCACGGGTGAAAGCAATGGAGATGGAGCACTCAATGCAGCTGGGCTCCAATGCTTCAGACGATCCAGCTGAACCTGCTGCTAAGAAGTCCAGAGATGTCCCTGATGTATGTTTGCTTCTTCGCAGCGGCACACTGATAATCTGTTAATCCGTTCAATGTTTAGATTTATCGCTTACTTCAGTCTAATATCACTAACGTCCGGTTTCTGTTGATCATGCAGTTGAAATAAATTTTTTTTCATAATAAAATGCATGCACAGCTGTTACGCTTTTGGCTTATCTCTCATGGTATATTGCTGGGTGGAAACTTTTCGTTGGCATCACTCCATCCACTTGCTGTCACAACATTTCCGAGAGAACAGTTCTTTGCTTATGGTTTGTAAGAAAGATTGCCTAAGTTTTTAGTCAGATGAAACGTTATTATTTGTTGCTGCCTCATACTTTAAGTCTCAGGACAAAATGTATCTAAGTCATGAAATCACATCTTTACTATTATCTGGTACTAAACACTTCTTTCTGATTGACTTCTTCCACATTTTGCATTATTTTTATTTGTGTGTTTTTTCACATATCATCCTTGCGTGGTTTGATGCAGTTGGTTAGACAGCCAGAAAGGCACCACCCAGCTTGTGAATGTGCTGCTGCAACAATTTGTAAAAAATTTAATTTGGACTTAGAAAGATGGGTTGGTTAAGCTAAAACCAAGTATATTTGTTGAATTGAAATGACTGTATTAAGTAGACAATAATGACTAACACTCACCAGTTGTATTTTTCAACACAGGCTTCGACTGAGATGGCGAGATCATTTTTGACGTCGTTGAAGGCTCGAGTGGGTAGTACCGATGACTGCAGCAATCTCTGGCTGAAGTTACAGGAAGCAAAGGACGCTTTCATGTCTGACTTGTCAGCTAGTGGCAACAAGTGATGATCCTCCGCTGGCCAGCAGTGGAATCTAGACTTTACTTCAGTTTGCTGCTTCCCACATTAATGTCTAGAAGGCAGGAGAGGGAGAGGCGGCTGAATGTTTAGCTTATGATTTGTAAGAAAGATTGCCCAAGTTTTTAGTTGGATTGCCAAAGATGGAAGAAAAACGTGAACACCATTTTCAAGACTGCTTTAAGTAATGTTGGAATTCCTGAGTTTTTTTGGATATCTGCCTACCCGTAGGAATTTGGACAGCGACCTGAGATAACTGTGCAAGTGAGGTGGGTTTGTCGCTGCCCCCTTTCATGATAGCACTGAGGTTAATGCCTTGTTCTTTTTTGCATGATATATTTTAGTAGTATTATAATATGCGTAATGCAACTTACTGGGCATTTTTTTACTTCATGCCATGAAAAAAATTGGCAAAACGAAAGTGCACAATGTGTTTGTTATACAGTGGAAATGGCATTTAGCTTATGAATTTTATAAATTTTAGCTGTCATACAGGTTGTGTCGTTAAAAAGTGATTACATCTCACTGTCTTACATACTTTGCTTTATTAACTATAGTAGAAAAGATGTCATTTCATAATACGATTGAAATGTTCAGGAAATTAACAGCTGTAGGGGATATAATTTTTGAACCCGTGTATAAAGTTTGTTCACTTTTCTTGGCAAAAAATTGTAGGTTATCCCGGTATCGTTGAAGAGAATGAAATCGCGTCAGTTATTGGCTTTGACATCAGGGCGTACGTAACATGGACGATGATACGCTTAACTACTTGAGGGTTTATGGCTGAAATTGCTTTCAGCGATTTGTTGTTTTTAGAATTATACACTGTGTGTCAAAAAACATCCCCGACATTTTCAACTGTAACTTGGAAACAAATTATCAGATTTTAATAATTTTTGGTACAAATATTCCTGACACAACTTGCCGTTAAATGACCATTCAGTTTCCCACCTCACCCAATGTATGCTTCTGCACTATCTAGGGAAAGCAGATCAAGCGAAATATGCGTTAAAAGAAACAGAAAACTTGAAAAAACATCCCAAACATTATCGAAGTTTAGGAATGTTTGTAAAGTCAGAAGTGACTGGTAGAGCCTGTATTGGTCTGGAACAGAACATTATCGATACTGCTGTCAAGTGAATGGAGAAAGCGTCTCTTTGCCTGTGTTCGTATAGTGGTGCAGCATTTCAAACAATTTTACTGTAGGCAGTTGAAAAATGGACAACTGAATGAAATGTCAGCTAGAGTGTCAGAAATGTGAACAAAATGTGTTTTTACGCGTTATGCTACTTAAGCAATCATATCCCATTAATAAAAAGTGATATTTCGCTGGTTGTGCTTTCCCCAGATAGTGCAGAAACTTACGTTCGGTGAGGTGGGAAACTGAATGGTCATTTGGTGGCAAGTTGTGTCAGGAATATTCGTACCAAAAATTATCAAAATCTGATAATTGGTTTTCAAGTTACAGTCGAAAATGTCGGGGATGTTTTTAGGCACAGTGTACAACGTATATTGAATGACTGGAGTCTTACAGCCCATTGACTGGCGACGTTCCATTTTTACTTGCGCGACTGTTCAGTCTTGGTTGTTTGCATCCAATTCTTCAAAAAATAATTTCAGTCACTAAATTTTATATGGCGTAAGTTTACTCTGTAGCAAGACAGGCAGCTTGGTGGTGTAATGGTATATAGGTACGTGTCAGATTTACAATCGAATGGTCAGGAGTTTGATTCCCAGTCGGGATACCATCAAGTGGTTACTACTTGGATGGCAACTGCCTACGGACAGGTAAACCATCTTGGGATATAACCAACACCAAGGTCAACTCAGCCTTCCATCCTTCCGGGGGTAGGTAGATAGAGTACCGGCCGGTCTGGTTGGGTTTAAGGTGGAATTCGTTGGGGCAGCTAACACTGATTTCATATGGCTGTGACGCTCATTAGCTCTGTGAAAGGTTTAAAGAGCTATTCACCGCCTTCACTATTTACCTTTTAAGTAGTTCGTACTGTAAAGCAGAAGGCTAATTAATAGAACTGTCAAATTAATGCATTAATAAATTAACATGCGTTAAAGAAATATTCCGTTAAACTGCGGTTATTTGACAATCGAATGAATTTAAGTAACTTAATTGCCGTTCCATCACTACTGCAAATAAATGATTATTTCAACAACAGGCTAATATATTTTTATGCTAGCTATGACGACAGTTTTTGTTGATTATAGGTTTAAAATGTGTTTCTAACTTTCTATATTCTACAGGCGGGGCCCCCAAACGTCGCGGGGCCCAGGGTAACTTACCCCCTTACTCTCCAACTCGATGGGCCTGGGTGCGTTAATTAATGCATTAAAATAACTTGGAAATTTGTAAGTGTAAAGAAACGTATGCGGCAGCCTGCAACTTTTGCTTCGATACGAAGCATACACGACCACGACAGTAGATACTCTATATATCTGTGCTCTAATACTATATGCTGGGTCGGTTTAATCTGCTGAGCTGAGCTGATCCGCTGATCTATTTTCTCAACCTCTGATTGGTCGGTGACGGTCACGTGATCCAAATTTAGATCAGCAGATTAACAACAACAACAACAATGCTACTATTGATCACTAATAGGAACTGGCATACGCCCTATCAGATGAGATAAAAATCATTGACCTTGAATGATCTTGAAGGTCACTGGCAACCAGTACGGTCGGCTATCCTAGCGACAGCTGGACTTTTTGTACTCCTTGT
>Ga0209367_1002283_pt1 | contig 25147 bp, 13 predicted proteins | sample WorMetLIZISLAND2_FD_187412 | JGI IMG/M metagenome (GOLD analysis project Ga0209367, IMG submission 187412) | Marine gutless worms symbiont microbial communities from Max Planck institute for Marine Microbiology, Germany - Olavius geniculatus... ... | reverse complement strand
GTCATATGTCACTGTCATGTAACGTTAGTCAGTAATTTTTGTCAGTATTATTCGTTTAACATGGATACAAAATGCCTGATCTTGAAATTTTTCACCAGTCTGTAATGAAACTAGGGCATTTGGCAATTTGTTTGAACTTGCGGCAACTATTCGTATTCGGCCGAATAACATAACACATTATTCTTATTCGGCCAAATAGTAAAATATGCTATTTGGTACAGCCCTAACTGAAACTATACACGAAGTTGTTACCGTAAATTTTGATTGAGTGTGCATCATCAATAAGCCAAAGCAACATATTATTTGTACTGCAGATGTGAATATTTTTTATTGTTCATACAGATCAATTATAATACATATTTTTTGGTTAGCCACGATTTTATCGGCGTCTTAGCCCAAATTTTTGTGCGGTTTATTTGTGGCTACTACTATTTTACTTGTTAGAGTTAGGATTGGGGATATGGCCATGGCGTGGATTTAAGTTGAAGAGAGTGATGATCGAGAGTGATAGGGTTAGGGACAGTGATTATAGCAATAAGGTTAGGTTCAGTGGGGTTAAGGCACAGGGTTAGGGTTTAGAATTAAAATTAGGCAGTAGGCAAAGGGTGTCGTAGCATTTCGCCTAATCGCATTTCGCCTAATCTCTTTTCGCCTAATCGCTCCCCCAGTTGGGTCTACTGCAGAGCCCAAACCGAAATCGAACTAGAGTTAGGGTTAGGGTTAGGGTAAGTATACGACGCGAAATGAGATTAGGCGAAATGAGACGACACCCGTCGTATACTTACTTACGGTCGGCCAAAAAAATTGTACAGAAAAAATGATGAACGACAAAACAAAGCTTGTCAAAGAAGCAAAAAACGACAAAGCAAGTCGTTGTTGTTGGTCCGCCTATCAAAAAAAGATTAGGCAAAATGGGATTAGCTAGCGAAATTCTACCCAACCAGGCAGTGTAGGAGATCGTTACAATGAATCGGCGCTGGAATAATATGCCTGACAAAATACGAACACTTCAATTCAGTGGGCATAATAACAGGAAAACGGCGTTGTTGTTGTTTTTATTTACCTTGACAACTCGTTTACGTCATATAGCAACCACAGACACTCGACGATATTGACCGAAATAAATTTAAATAAGCAAAAATAGCATAAATTGAGAGTAACAACACAATAACAATCGGCGTAAATATCACAAAATAACATTCAGCGTATTTACGCAAATCGTACGCCAGCCTTGAGGTTGGCGTAAATTTTAGGCATAATTTACGCAAACTTTACGCACGGCGTACGTACGCAAAGTTTCGTGAATAGCCTACGTCAGGCGTAGAACTTGCGTACGCACATCTTACGCAAGATTTCTTGCGTACGACCTTTTGTGAATAGCACGCCAGGCGGGCACCAACCAAGCAATCAGCCATGGGTACCTTTAAGATCCCAATGAACCCCATCAAGGCATGATCTCAAATCAGCACCCTTAGCTGGCTGAGAGATCAACCTTCCTTGAACTGCGACTGTTCCGCGGTATAACCTCAAACCAGCACTTTAAGCTGTCTGAGGGGTCAACCTTCTTATGCTACTTCATAGAAGTAGCTACTGGGTACTGTTGGTCCACGGTGCCTTATTCTGTATTATTCGGCACAACGCTTCAGAGTTGCCTCACAAAGCGCTTCTTCCATTGGCCAGCCGGAGGACACGCCGCTATATGCCGTAGTACCACCAGTGCGGGGATCTTGAGAAGTTAACTTGTAGCAGCATATTAATGTACAGCAGCAGAACTTGATGGCTTACTATTATGTGAAATAATTGCTTTTGTTGACAGTTGCAGTCAAAGCTCTTGTACGTCATTGTATATCTCAGTACATCAGTAGTTTTTACAGTGTTGTTAGAGTCAGTGGGAAATGATGCATTTGGGGTGCTGCAGCCCAATTGATGCTAAAGCAATTTTTGTGAATTTTTGTTACCACTTTTGTACTGCAACAGTTGAAATAGACACAAAATGTTTAAGTGGGACCTGCGCACAGCATGGAAATGTCTGGTATTTTATGATATTTCGTTGTGTAACTGGTTTCAGTTATTCTGTGATTTTTTTCTGTGATAGTTATATTTTATTTATGGGAGGAAACGCTGAAACTGTCACTGTAGGTAAAGGCAACATTCTGGACCTGAGTGAATTGTTCAATCCAGCTACTTTTCGTGCCACTGCAGCCAGTTTAGTGTATGTTTTGCTATATTCTGCGACGCTGTACATGTGGAAAATTTGCTAATTCTACGACATTTGTTGCCAGTACTGTCGGCATACCTGCTTAATTAATTAATGTTAAATAATGGATGTTAATGTAGCCAGCCAACTTGGGATCTGGCTGTTGGCTAACTTAGATTGTATTAATTGGATCGGAGCTTCACTGGCTCAAAGCACCACAGAGCAGACCCAGTTCTACACAGTGGGAGCTTTGTTTGGGCAGAAATTTGTTTTTTTTTCTCTTTTTTTTTTCTCTTTCTCACATGTTCCTCTGTTGTGTGTAATAGCAAGATTTGTTTTTGCATCTCCAGTTTGAAATCTCAAATTGATGACACTTAATTCGCTGGGTGCTGACATTGATATGGCAGTCGTTGTGAGAATGACAGTTGTTTAGCATACCTTGCGGCACATAAAAAAATGGAATGGACATGCCCTACAGATTTACATAGATTGAGCAATCAGTCATTTTTGGAAATGATTAGCCTCAGTAACTGCATTGAGGGGGATGGGGGATGGTCACGTTGAACACTGTGTTCAAGTGTTCAATGTGACCACCCTTTACTGTGACAGCCATCGAGTTGAAACGTTTTGAAAACTGGCTGATTGCTTGATCCAGCAAAGTCACATGTTTCACTTTTTATGTGCTGCCCAGGGCTTGGCTGTAATAGCACAGTTGATGTAAGAGGCATACACAGAGTGACAAAAATGAACAGCACTGAATCAAAGTGCAAGTTCAGTTGCATTGCATGGACTGTACAAAACAAACAAACTGGCAGTTAGTTAGTGATTTCACTTGCAGTTTATCTTATGAAGCATACCAGGTGAGGAGTTCAGTTCATTTCTGTCGCTTTGTACATGCCTTAATGTATGTATTCATCATAATGATCTTGGCATGTAGCGTAACACTATTATAATTAATGTTGGCCTGTAACAGATCAGGTGATGAAGCGGAGGATGTGTTGCAGCAGCATCGTGAAGCTATCATTGACTGGCTCGATGATTTGCTTCAGGACAATATCTCAGTTGGTCTTCCACCTGCTCATTTTATATGCAGATATTTTAAATTAACTGTCTGTTTGCATATGCAAATCATTTTGCTTCAGTATCAGTGGTTTATGGTTGTCTGTAGCTTTTAGTGTGGTAACCCATCACAGAGCAACACCTGCCATTTTGGGTCATGGGATCACACAGCCAAATAACACAGGTGAATGTACCCTGCTTTAACCTCAGGAAGATAGGTCAATACTTGATGTACTTAATCCAGAGGGATGTAAAGCTGAGTGGATCTCGGTGGCTGGATATATGAGATGGTTTACCTGCCTGCAGACAATCACCAGTCTGACCAGGAGTTGAACTCATGACCTGTTGAGTATAAGTATAACATCTTAACCATTATGCTACCAAGTTTCCTGGCTATGCTGTTGTCTAGCTTCCAAACATATCATATGTGGTATATATTGTCAAAGTAAGTAAGTAAGTAAGTAAGTAAATGATTTATAAAGCGCCAAAGTCTCAGAAAGTCAATTTTTTGTAAGCATCAACAATCTTGACATTGTTTTTTTAGCCAATTACACTTAAGTAACAGTCGAGTTTATGGCATGTTTGTCGTCGTCTGTCCATCCGTACGTCCATCATTGTTTATTACGGATATACCCTGGCTAATGCATAGGTTCTAGGGGATAAGCTTTTGCATGAATAATTAGCTGTGTGTTTTAAAACTAGGCATGCAAAATTTCAGTGATCTAGTGGAAGGGGAACATTTTAAAATTCCGGGTTGAATGGATGTGGGGTAGAAGTAGAAAAATGTGTTTTTTAACGGAAAACTGGTCATATCTCAGAAATGGCCAAGGCTACTATTAATCACTAATAGGAAGTGTCATACGCCCTGTCAGATGAGATGCTAATTATTGGCCCTGGATGACCCTGAAGGCCATTACGTGCTATTATGGCTAAACGGTGTGAGATAGGGTTTAGGTTGCTATACATCGCTAATAGGAAGTGGCATGCTCTCTATGAAAATCATCGACCCTGAATGACCTTTAAGGTCACTGACAACCAGTATGGTCGACCATCCTAGCGACAGCTCGGCTTCTTGTTTACTCACTGAGTGCTTTTGTATTTAACTGTAATCTTCATTTTAAAACCACTTTGTGTATATGTGCAGTATGCGGTGACACTGAATGAGTCATCGTGTGAGTCGTGATCAGTGCGTTCAGGTTGTTCTTCGGATGTTTTTATTAACTAAATTTAACCAATCCTTCTACAATGTTTCTCAGAGATTTGTTTTCATTTGTACCTTTCTCATATCAGAACGATTATTGTTCGGTTTATTACTCCAACATAAGTAGTCGTTAGCTACTGCATGGACGTGTAATTTCTCAAGTAGAAGACTATAAGATAATGGATATCAGAGAGTCTGAAAGTCTAGGCTCATACCACTGGGATGCGGTTTTCTTAGTATCTTTGCTGCTTGTTTTTTTCTCACGTTATCTGAAGGCACTGTCTGAAGACGGGTAAGGGTGAAGGGAGTTGATAGCAAACACTGTTATTTGGCTTCCAAACTTATCACTATTGTCATTTCAAAAAGTTAGTTTAAAGACTATTGGAAAGACTTATGCTGGACAAAGCTGAAGGAACGTGACTGCAAAGAATTTGGAGTCTGTATTTTATTCGACGTTGTAGGTTTTATTATGGACCATTGAATCTTGATATTGTTTAGGCCTGGCTTTTATTTGTGAAGCACTTCCACCCAGAACTGTTGTAAGAGGTCCTATTGGAAGATTTTATTGCGATTCTGATTGATCGGTGAGTGACATTCTTGTTGGGTTGTGTTTCTGGTAGGCATTTAATCAGGTAGACTCGGACGGCATAGGAGTCATTGATGCACAAGTTATGCTGGACTTTGTTAAGAAGCACAAGAGTGCTTCGTCTCTTTATTCTAATCTCTCGGCTGTTGTTCGCACTCTGCGCTCTTGCATCGACACTCCAGGTTAATTACCATCAGCGGTTTAGTATGTTGACTTCTCAGTTGAGAATAATAATGATTTAATTATTTAATTTGACAGTGTTTCTTGTGTGTGTTTTGCTGTATATTTTTATGTGTTTTATGTGTATATGGGCCAAGTGCCTGAAATAAAACTGATGATGATGATTACACAGGCTAGCTTTGTTAGGATAGAGTCAGGCTGGCTGCTGTCCGTCCACACATCCGTTTATGAACGTTTGTTGAGGGTGGTCCGATTTGAATGAAATTTTGTTTGCAGCCTTACATTATGCCATGTGTCCTACCCAAGGACAAGATCGTGAGATCGACGATGTTAGAAATTCTTGCATTGTCAAGTCTCTGTCTACCATTTACAGTGGGAGCTGGCAAATGACGAGTGATTTTTAAACTAGGGGACAATATCTAAATTCTGTTGGGCCAGCATTTTGATATTTGGCTTGGTTTTCATTACATGTGACTTTTAACTTTTCTGGTTATGCACCACATTGTGAAAGTGGTATGTAGGGTCAACTGACGAGAGTATTCGGCTAATTTATTTTACTCCTTGCTACCACATGCTATTCATTGTTAAATTCTGTGCCATTTTAGCCAATTCTTTTAGGGAATACCATTTGCAGGCACACCATTATATGGCATCTACTTTCTGTCTGTATAATCAACCTGGGTGAACTCAGCCTGGACACCCAGTGAGTTTGGGTGCAGTGAGTTATGGTCTGTGCTAAGAAAGAAACGGCGAGTTCAGTATAACAGTAGGTTTGCTTATCAGGACTTTTTACACATTGGTACTGATTTATTTGTGTGTTGCTGGTTGTTAATGGCGATGGCCGACTTAATTATAAATCGTACACAGATGTACAAATTTTTGTAACTGCTATCTGTTATGTAGGATCCTTTGACATTTATAATGAGCAGGAGGGCAACTTGCAAGAACGTGCTGCTGACATATTGAACGTGAGTCTTGCTCCATTGTGTTTCGCATGATATTTGTTCGCATGTTTAATAAAATAAAATAAAATGTTCGGTAAAATAATATGTTATAGTAGACTGTTGTTGTTGTTGAAATTGATCTTGAATTTGGAAGTTTCATTTTTAGCAGTTAAAGGAACAATTATGAATTGTGATGAATAATAAGATTTAACAGGTAAGTGTTTTTTGCTGCTTTGAAATGAAGTGTAGTGTTGTTCTTTTTCACGTGATAATGTTGTTGATTGAGCATAGGCTAGGAAGCAGATGGATTTCTTTCAACCAGGTTTTTACAAAAACCGTCTTTGATCAACAGACAGAGTTTTTCATATAGCAGTATCGAAAAGTGTATGGAATTATTTAGAATATGAAAGCAAATTACAGCAAATTTTGTAGCATGTATTCGACTTGTAACACAAAATGTGAAAATTATTTGAAATACGACATACTTCATTGATTCCATTTAGAGCTCATAGTGCTGAGTGAGGCAAAATGTCAGTAACACTGCTGTGCGTATTTTCTGCTGAAGAACCGGGCATCAAGCTCAGCACTAACAGTACCTGCATTGTCTGGGTTTAATAACACAACACAGCTGCGACAGACGGCTGTTGCAAGCCTGTTCAATAAGCTCAAACATACAGGTAACTGTCCCCGGTGTCATTGTCTTTATTAATAGAGCTGTTGAGGTGTTAATTTTTTAATGCATTAACGCACTGTGTTAATGCATTAAACGCATTAATTAGTGCTAACGCATGCAGTCCATTGAAGAGGGAGAGTAGGGGTAAATTACCCCGGATTTCGCAACGTTTGGGAGGCCCTGCCTGTAGAATATAGAAAGTTAGAAACACATTTTAAACATATAACTGCCATCATAGCTAGCATAGAAATCGATTAGTTTGTCGTCAAAATAATTATTTATTTACCGTAATGATGGAACGGCAACTACAGTTTAGCTACTTGAATTTATTCGATTGTCAAATAACCGCAGTTTAATGGAATATTGGAACTTTTACTTCACAGAATTTAGTGGATTAACATTAATTTACGTATGTGTGTTAATTTTTTTAACGCACGTTAATTTATTAACGCATTATTGCATTAATTAATGCATTAATTTGACAGCTTTATTTATTAACATATTGAATGTGAATTTTCTGTTGCCGGCCCAACTGTTTGGAACTCACTGCCTGATGACCTTCAGGATCTGTAGTGTTTTGCTGACATTTTCAGACACTCCCTACATGCATTATTGTTCTCACAGTATTAGTGTGTCCAGCACATTAGAGGTTTTTTGCGACAATATGCTATACAAATTTACATTTTTTACATCTGACATTGGCTTATTAGCAGTTCGCAAAATAGATGTTAAAACTTTTGTATACTGATACTGTTATATTCATGTGCTTTGGTGCACTACACAGCCTGTTTTGTTTTAAAATTATTTTACATTTGTAAATATTGGCATACCTTGTTTTATAGAAATAGACTATTTGTTCTTTTGGATGAATTGTACAGGAATACCTTGATGTAAAACAGAAACAGTTATCCTTATGATGATATGTTGAACACTCGTGTTTTGTTATCTTTTTTTATAATTATGTCAAAGAGTGTAAACATCAACTGAGCTAGCAGTAAGTGGTGTCCTGTATTTTTCTTTACACAAAAGTACAAAACACTCATTGTAAAAGTCGTGAAAATTTCAACAGTTCCAGTAAAGTGAGAATTCTGAACGGTACTCGACTGTGAATGATAATTCTTCTTGTGATGTACTGCGGTGTTTTTGTCAAACGAGATGTGCTAATTGTCGCTCTATGCGATATTTTATTTTGCAGTCCATGTGCTATCGTGCTATTTTAAGGGGTTGCTAACAACTTCCAGATATTTATTATTTACACAGTTTAACACTTTTGTGCATAGTTGAAGATTCCTTATAAATTTTTGGACTAAATAAGTAAATATATCGCATCAAGAAACAAAGTCTGCAATAGCAGGTTGTCTGGTTGGAACTTTGAGGGTATACATGGTGTTTCATAAAAATGACCCCTTTTTGTTTTTTTATAATTCGCTCAAATGATGATCAATTTACACAAAATTTTTACCAGTTATAGCTGAAGAAATACTAATTCAAAATAGTTAAGCAAAATGTGGCAGTTGATTAAATATTCTTTGCTAGTCATGACGTAATGCTGACGTCATAACTCGTTGCGAGTACAAGCTTGCTTGTCTCAACGTTGTTTGTGGCTACAACTGTAAAATTAAAAAAAAATTTCATCAGTGAACCAGATTTTTCACCATCGAAGCAGGGTAGCAACTGATGGCACTAGTTGAGACTAGCAAGCTTGTACCCGTGACACATTATGATGTCAGCGTTACGTCACGACTAGCAAAGAATATTTAATAAACTACCGTATTATGTTAAAATATTTTGAATTAGTATTTTTTCAGCTACAACTGGTACAAATATTGTGTTAATTGATCATCATTTGAGTGAATTATGAAAAAAAACAAAGCGGTCTTTTTTACGAAACACCGTGTATATTTCAATACTGTGATTCTGATGTTTAGATTCCCAGTCTACTGAAGCCCAGCATGCAAGCATTGGAGGTAGTCAAGTGACTCCAGTCACTTCCTGTATTATTGCATCTTATGACGTCTCCAGCAACAAACTTGATGCTCACAAGTACTTCGGCTACTTTACATTTCTTTTGTTTAACCAGATTAATGTCACAAAGTTAAAGTGTTCCACATGAAAGAAGTGCTTTGCAGCCTTTGTGTTTATGTCATTTTTACGCGCGAAAGCAGCTACTGCTTTCAGCGCGTCTTAGCCATCGCAATTCTGTCTGTCCGTCCGTCCGTCCATCTGTCCGTCACACGGGTGGATCAGTCAAAACGTTGCAAGCTAGGATCATCAAATCTTCACCATCAGCTGCCCGGAAGACTAGTTTTAGGAACCGTAAAGCCTTTTTGTAAATTTGAAGGGGGTCACCCTGAACGATGGCACTAAATGAGAGGGGGTAGGAAAAATTTGCGATTTTTGGCCAATAAGTTGCTGTATCTCAATAACGGTACGAGATAAGGGCCTAGGTTACTATTAATCACTAATAGAAAGTCGTACACTGGCTCTCGATTGCCATCGAATTCAGTGACCTTGGATGACCTTGAATGCTAAAATAGGGTTTTATGGATTTTTTTGGTGATTTCGGGCTGCAAGACACATTTCAAGAGCGAATTGCGCCAAAACCAGTTGAGATAGACATGGACAAGCCGCATATGGAATTTTCATATGCGGCTTGTCCATGTCTATCTCAGTTGGTTTCAGCACAGTTCGCTCTTGAAATGTGTCTCGCAGCCCGAAATCACCATGCACGAGGGCATCAAAGAACGGTACCCCCGTTATGTTGGCCAGTCGTTCGTGAAAACGGTTGCAGATAAGCATGGGCATGCTATAGGCTTTCACGCATCTCGTGAGCATTAACTCAAATTTCTTGTTTCCTTGGCTAAGTTACTGGTCGTGGTCATGATTTGGTCGAGTACTAACAAAGTCATTGATAAGAAATAAGTGTACCAGTTTTTTGGAACATGGTGTGTAAAGTATTTTTTGTGCTTGTTGCTGTTTAATACTGACATTGTGCAGCAGCAGAAACAGTGACTCTGTGATTGACTGTATATGACACGTTTGAGGTTGTTGCAGCTAACGTGCTGTTTAAAGTATTTACTTACTGACTTAAGTATTTAGTATTCATTGACATGTTGATCTGAATCAAGTTGCTGTGTATTCGTGTAAACATGTACTTGTGTTTGTTTGCTATAATTGAAGGCTGTTTTCTGGTGAGTCATTCTGGCAGTCCGACGGCGTTTCATCTTCACATTGGATCAGGTGACTTATTGAAAATCAGTCTAAACTGTAATAGATCTGGTTTTATCTGTAGAAAATTTCCCAGTTTACGCCATGGTGCATGCAGAAAGTTTAGTTGTTTTGTTGGCAAATGATAACAGTTAATCAGTTAACTGTAATTTATTTCACTCTGTCAGAAATAGGTTACATTTCACAGTTTAAGGCCCTTCCGGTTCTTTTAGTTAACTATTCAGCTAGTAAACCATCTGTTAATTTTAACTCACTAGTTAAATTGCTTAGCAATGATGCACATGGCACTAAGCTCTTCCTTTAGCGCAGGCAAGCACCATGAATATTAATGAGCACAGGTGCACATCAGTTAGCCCATGAGCCAGCCAACCGATTGCGGACGGCCATTTTGTCCATTCATGAATGGATTTTGTAGTAAAATTTGTAGCAGCAAGAATTATTCTATAGTATCACATTCTTTGATTAACTTCTTGCAAAATGGTACAAAAGTTGCATTAAATATGATTACTACAATCAACAGTTAGCTAACTGGCTGATTTCGGCCAGTTAAATTTTTGGCCATTATAACCATTGGTACGTGCAACAGGAAACGCGAGTTATGCAAATCTGCCAGTGAACGTTAACTCGACCGGCCAGTTAAGATACAGAAACCTAGCTTAACTGTTGATTGCTTATTACTGGGTTTTATGTATCTGCCATTGTACTGTTGATGTGCTGGTTGTGCTGATGTAGACTGAACATGAAGGCTGACATAATAGTACAGCACCTCAGTATCAGAGTATCATCAGCAGATCGTAGTTACATGCCTCAGACTGTCATTGTCTCAGCCGGATGTGACCTCGATGACATTCATGAGATCAGGAACGTTCGAATTCCCAGGTACACTGATCTTTATAAGACTTATTTTCTCAAGAAAGTATGCAGATTTTCAAAACTTCTTTAGAAAATGTCTTTGGAAGAATTTGAGATCTCCCAAAGAAGATTTTGGTAAAGGGTGTGCAATTGTCAAAATTCTATGGAAACTTTCTAGGAAGAATTTATGCTAATAGTTAGGAAAGTGCTAACATTGTCCTACACGGAGAAAGCTGTGTAATAAAACGAAATTTGTAAAAAAAAGTATGCATTGCTGACACATAGCTTAGACGTCATATGTGACGTCGTAGGTTATTTGCGTAACGCTGCTGTAAAATTAGCAATTAGTAAGTAAAGGAAATTGACGTTTGGTCAACTCAAAAATGAAGCAGTGTGTAAAATGCATTTCTCGTGGACGTGCTAAGATAGGAAGTTTTCTAAAGAAGTTTTCCTAAGAAGTTTTGATTACGTCACATGGTCGGTATAAGCGCATCTGATTGGTTGAACTAGTTTAAGAAGATAAGAAAAGAAGAAGTTCTTAGGAAACGCAAAGAAAGCCATCGGAAATTCGGAAAAGAAAACTTTTTTGGAATTTCTAAATTATTTGAGATAGGAAGATCTTTGGAAAATGTCTTAGGAAAGTTTCAAAAATTTGGCCTCTGACTTTTTAACATAACTTGAATGTTAACTTAATTGGTTTAACCTTCACTGGCTCAAAGTGCTGCAAAGTGGATGAGCTTCTGCACAGCAGGCTTAGCTAGTCTAGTGTTTATGCAAAATATTCTTTTTTTATTATCGCTGTGGTGAAATGCTGATCTAGTCACTTTCAGCCAGAGATTAAGTGCAGTTTGTTGTAATTTGCATATTCAGCCATTTATTTGTGTCTGCCTGTTTTTTCAGTACATTCATTGGTGATTTTCTGCTGTTAGAAAATGCCAGGATGCATTATCCCGGTATGTAAAGCTATTTTGGTTTTTTACAGGGCATCAGCATAGTTTGCAGTGTAGCGTCTTACACTAGCTATGGTTAGCATGTCTCTCTCTCTCTCTCTGTCTGTCAGTCACAAGCTAGCATTGATAGTAATGCTAGCTATATTGCTTGAGTTGCATTGATTGAACAAGATTTGCACGTTTTTATTTTTTAGTGCCAAAAAATGAAAATTACGTTACTGTCAATATTGCGGTTATTTTCGTGTAGTAATGCGCGGTTTGTTTACCACTTGGTCGGCCTAGCCAAAAGCCAAGTGACCCCCCCATCGCGAACTCGATTTTTGCTTCCAATTTTCTTTAGCTACAGACCCCCTGTATTTTTGGGGATTGGCGTTAAAGCCTTCCTGTTCGACTTTGAACACGCTGAGTGTTTGTCTGTTGTGCTTTGGCTCTATGACAGCACTTATTTACTGAGGCACTGCAGATTCTGTCCGTCTGTCTGTCTGTCCGTCCAAATTGGACGGGCGGACCGCATGCGTGCAGTGTTTTTCATCGTGCGATCGCCAATGCTTGTTGCTTCGATCAATCTGTGCAGGCCAAAGATGACATAATCACCATCTCTGGCACTCAGCAGCAGCAGCAGTGCTGCTGCCGTACTCAATTGCCATGCAGTGTGGATCCGCGCATAGGTAGTAGGTAGGTCGCCAATGAGTCAACAGCGGCACCTTGGTGCATGTTAATGATATATCATTTGTTGCAATATTCTGTCGTAGAACTTTTATCAGAAAGCATGCAGCGTCACGCACCATTCTTTGCCCTAGCCCCACTTGCTTCGATTTATCTTGCAACATTATGTAGTTAGGTTTGCCGTCTGATTGCCTTACGCGTTGGGCTTGTTAACGGTGCGTGAACTCAGGTTGCACACTTGTTCCGTGCCGGCCTGCCGGGCAGGCATGTATTGCATACTGCATACCGTAAAACTTTTAATTAATATTTTTGCCACGTGATGTCAGAGGTCGCTCCGCCAATTGCAATGATATTTTGCACCATAATGGGAAATATGCTAAATTTTGAAGATCCAAAAATTAAGGGCCTCATCCTCATAGGGTTTTTCAAATGCTGTCTGTCTCTCTGTCTGTCCGAACGACAGATATTATTGACAAGCTACAGCAATGCTGTAGGCGTCTCACACGGTTGTTGTCTGTCGTTATCTGTCGTTTTATGTAATGGGTGTATTGTGGCTACACAGTAAGTCGTAATGACCATCACGACATGCATAGAGCATGACAGTCTCCTAAGCTAATAGCTTGTCTGAATGAGTGTTCGTGGCGGAACATTGCAGTATGTTTGTTGTGTATGCGTTCAGTGGTGCAGATCAGTATAAAATGGTGTCAGAACGATGGCTATAATACAAGAATACATAGCATCACTGTCAAAGGATAACGGTGAGCACTTCACTCTACACTAGAACATTGTATCTCTGCATAATTTGATAATTTGACTGCACTGACTGTTCAATGTAGCTCCTCTACTTCAGATGTTTTTGTCATGATGTGGCTGTTGCTGAAAATGTAAGAAAGGGAAATGTGGTAGAGCCAAATTGTTCGGATGGAAAGTGTGGGATATGATGTACCACTTCTGCATTTTTCACGCGCAAAAGCAGCTACTGCTTTCAGTGTGTCTTAGCCATCGCAATTCTGTCGGTCCATTCGTTCGTCCGTCTGTCTGTCTGTCTGTCATGAGTGGATCAGTCAAAAATGGTGCAAGCTAGGATCACCAAATCTTTACTGTCGGCTGCTGGGAAGACTTTAGTTTCAGGAACTGTAAAACTTGTCCATAAATCCGAAGGGGGTTACCCCGAACGAGGGCACTAAATGAGACGGGGGTGGGAAAAATTAGCAATTTTTAGCCAATATGTTGCTGTATCTCAATAACGGAGCGAGATAGGGCCTTCCGTTATTATGTGTACGTGCAATTTTGCCTGCAAAGGCCGTCCCCAAAATGACCTATACTGTGTTGGGCGGGACGTTAAACCCTAGTTACTCACTCACTTTAATGTGCTGATAGATACCATTACTTATAGCAGTGATGTGCCGTACGTTGCAGGTCCACGCCGTCACTGAGCAGCATATCAGTAACCGACTCACTGGCGACATGGTACATTAGGATACTGTCTTCCACTGTCAGCACATGTCTTCCATTGCTGCCACAGCTACAGAGCATTGTACTTCAACACACCAGGTAACAGCTGCTTGTGCTGCCACCCTGTGAGTGATGCAGAAACTAACTCTGCAGTCCAGTGCATAATGTAACTGAGGACTGATTTATGGTCTTAACCAGTCGGTTTCATTTGTGGTAAAATGCCCACTTATTGAAATAAGTGGGCATTTATATTGCTGGTTAATTTTTGCTGGTTAGCTGACCACTGATCAGTTAATTGTTTGCAAAATGGCAGAAAGTTTGTATTTTCTATGATTATTACAAACTCTGTGATACTAGTGATGATTTTATTTTGCTGCAAAGCAGTTCATTCAACACACTACAGTAGTTGTTTAGAACTGCAATGGTTCCTTGTGCTATTTGAACTCAGTAAAATGTTTGAGCTGGCGTCTGTTTGGTCGTAGGTCGGCATTGAATAATATGCCTCCACTGACACTGTCACCATCCAGCAGTGATCGGCCAGTGTACATTAGTCCTCACATTCTCAGAGAGATCGACGGCTTCCTTCAGACCATTGCTACGTATGTGCATCTGTTCTCAGTATGCAAAGCTTTGTCAGGAAGGCTTATCAGCTGTTTGCCATAAATGCAGTGTTGGCAGATTAATAGTAACATAACATAAACGTAAAGTCCTTCCCGAGCTTTACGACCCAATACAGTCCTTACGGATTAATAGAAGGGTTTTAAAATAAGCCTGATTTGTACAGTAGCACAGTACAAATATGTGAAATAACACATAATAGAGGTATATTTCTTTTACTTTGTTTGTGAATACGGATGGGTGGGAGAAGCTTTGCCCATTTTCAAGAGCCTTACCAGGGGACTCTGGTTTTGAAATTGTTAGGTACCCAGTTGAGGGAGTGGTGGTGTTGGATATGACTTAGTCAGTATGGTTAGGGGTTTCTTACCACTTTTGTCTTACTGGTGTTTTGTCTAAGTGTGTTAATTTGGCCGGGAGGCAGACTATTCGGACAGACGCTAGTCCGACAAATGCTATTTCAACTGAAATGCACGTCGACAGACATGTCATTATGCTTTACATTCACATTCATCAGAGGGCGACAATTACATGTGTAATTACGTACGGTTATGCACTTAATATTAAAATTATGGTTTTCGCTTACATTTACGCTTAGGATTAAGGTTAGGGTTAACAGTTTAGGATTAGGGTTTGGGTTAGAGTTAGCGTTTTTCAAACATTTATGGGACAATAAAGCACACCACAAGTTAGCATACAATATAGGTAATAAGTTCGATGGTGGTGGATGTAACTACAAAACTTGCCAACTGGCTACCAGTGACAGTCTACTTGGTAGGCCTGAGGAGCTAGTTGGTCGACTGGCGATTTGTGAAGCTACGGCCGAGGTCGTCAGTCACTCAGAATAGCGACATGTCCCGCAGGGATACGATGGCTGTCGGAATAGCGTCTGTTGGAATAGAGTACGGTACCCAATTTGGCCAACACCAATAATGGTAGCAATAGTAGCAGCAGAACTAATAGTAACAATAATCTGGTATCTGTGTTGCTGTATAGTCATGGCCATTGTAAAGCAGTCACTTTTTCCAAGCTATGATCATCTAAGGCCATGTGATTGGTATGCGATAGGATGTCGAGTGGTGGAATGTCATCTGAAGGTCTTGATGTTCTGCTCTCGTTTCATCTAGCGCAGGCAAACCTTGCCAACATTCTCAAGACACTCAAGCTTATTCAAGGCATTTTATTTCTTTTCTCACAGTAATTGTATGCGTGTTATGTAAGCACCTATTTTTATCACACAATATGTCAGAAACAAATCGGAAAACGCCATCATGTACGTCTGACAGCAATGTTTCTTGCTCTTTTTAAACAATTTATTTGAAAGTATTGACAGTCAGTGCTTTATTGAAACTCATTATTAGTTTCAATGGTGATAGCTGTAGTTGCTGCAGCATAATTAGTTAGACGTCACTGTTTTCTGAGCCAGCATTGTTTGCAATAATTCAGTATTAATTTCACTACTTAGTTTTGCATTATAACATAGATGTTCTGCTGTTATGTATAAGCTTCAGTTTGAAGTGCCATATTTTTCCTGATGCTGGATATTTTCTTAAGACCTCAGTATGTTAGCATAATGCACTTAGGTGCTTTCTTGGTAATGACGTGCTATTTTAGTTGATATTATAGTTACTTACTAGTTACATTAGTTATTTGCCGAGCTTGATGTGCTGCTGTATATACAGAGAGTGGTGCTGATGAGATGCCTTCTGGACATCTGATAGCCGACATGGAAACTGTCAAAGATGCTCTGTGGAAAAAACTCGGTATTATTTTGCTGCATTTCATGAGTAATTAGTTGAGCAGACCGTTTAATTCAGAGGACTGTTTTAAACAGCATTGGCAGTACACTAGCATTTGCTTTATGCAAAAGCAGCATGTATAAGCCAGCGAGTGGGTCAGAGTATATCCCACTCACCCCATTAAGTGTCATTTTTGAGATGATTATTTTCAGGCAGTCATTTGTACTGGCAAACAAAATCTTTACATAATTATTACAGGCCCAATGTTACTTAAGTAAAAGTCTTTTTTGTTTTTGACAGTACGCTAGGTTTTGTTTAGCAGCTGCTGTTCGGTGACATTAATATACGCATTAGCCTATAACTTCGTGTAAAATGATTTGTCAGAGTTCTTATAATGTCATAGCTGTGGTGTTGTTTATCAGATGTTGTACAGAAGAGAATGGAGATGAGCTGGAAATATCATCATCTGCCGACTTTGCCAACTCTGACATATCATTTGGTGGAATGTGCAATTTCTGGTCAAACTTTGACATGCACGGTTAGCACTTTCAATCTGTGTGTACAGTTATCGCTCGCTGATGTATTTATATATTTCTGAAGTAGGATGCCTCTCTCTCATCTCTGTTTAAATGTTTCAACTGTGGTGTTTTGCATCAGATTTTTAAAGATAATGTTTGTCGTACACTGGACCACTTAAGACTATAGTCTGTTTGTATATCTGAGATTTTCAGAGCATTCTTAGACCACTAGGCGATCGTGGTGATTGAGGCAACCAAACCAAGATCCTAGTTGATCACTGTGACTGAATTTCTTGTTTGTGATCAGAAAAGATGGAAAGATGTATACGGAAGATGAAAGAAATTGGGAGGGAATTCTGTTCCACCATTTGTAAAGCCCTCAGGACTTACTTGTTTCTGCAACACTAGACGATGACATGCATTATTGATCTCATCATTGTAGGTAAAGCATTAAAGGTAAAGGTAAGGTAAAGGTGTCAATTTGTATAGCACATCTCACGTACAATGCCTCTAATGCGCTTTTCGTCACTAACCCGAGCCGCCAGCCGCACGGCCACCACGTGCTGCCTGCAGACACAGGCTAACGCAGCGGCCGGCTAGGCAGCCCCAGTCAGCTGTACTAAGGTCACCACCTTTCATAACGCATATAAATGAGTTACTGCCCATTTTACCGTGCCACGGAGGGTAGAAGGCTAAGTCGACATTATACAATTTACGTTTACGATTATGATAGTGGTGACATCATTGAGCAATGGTTGTAGTTGTGCATTGACATTATTGTGGTGAGGTGTTTAGCTTGTAATCTGATGTGGTCAGGAGATACGCTCCATTATCGGTTCATGTCGGATTACACGGGCGTTGATTGGGGCTTCCGGTTCACCATCACTGGCTGTCGGATTGGCCAGTTTGACATCGGCTTTCAACTGTTAGAAACTTTGCTTGGCTCTTCTTCGGCGATGAGGTTTCTGACATTTATTATGTAACTGTAATTGATATACTGATGTTGTGATGCATCTGTAGTGTAATGAGAGCACTGTATATTTTAGATATAGTGATCAGGTAAAGGTAAGTGCAGCCGTTACTGTCAGTGGTCAAAATAATGCAACTCAGCAAGTACAGTCATGAACAGACAGTTAGCTGATTAATTGCTTAAACAAACGTACTTTAATGGACACGAAGCTCACAAATTTAGATTTTAGAACTTCTTGGAATTATGTCCACAATGAGTAACTTTAGTTATCTTCTAGGTCATAACGAAGTGTTTCGATAGATGTGGATGTGGCTGCAGAGCATTTTAACTGTATGATGGTTTAACTTGCGGTAATAAGTCAAAGACATTGTTTCCGGCTGGGTAGTAATAAATTGCGATGGCGATTGTAGTACTAAAGCTGCCATTTTAGGCAGATCTGTGGTTGAAGCTGATTGGCTTGACAGTCCAAAGGAATGGCCAACCTACGTAGTCCTGCTCTAGTCCAATGTATGGACCGAGCAGCAGTTGGTTGATATAACACTGATAATGACAGGTGTGTTGATAACGCGTGTTACAGTTCGCTGCCAGTAGCAGACGTTTGGCATCACATGATCTTAGTTGCATGTCATCAGAAAGGCAAACATCGGCTGAGGGCGATTCGTCTACTGCTGCTCTTACTCAGATCACAGGCCACAAGGTCGGTCCGTTAGTCTGTCTGTCTTTTACTCTTTCTTTCTCTTTGCTGTCTGAGTCTCCTATGTCTGTCTTTTCAGCTTGTCGCATACCGGATGCATATTTTTTGTATTCGTAAAATGTCACTTTTTTCTCTCAGTCTAATATTAGTGTTTTCAGTACCCGGTAAACAACTTTTCCGAATTTTTGGCACATACTTATGAACATCAGGAAATTTTAGTTAAAAAGTTGTTTTACACAGCAAATGCAACCATTAGTGACTAACTAAACTGACAAAAATGAATATTTGAATTTTTTTAGACATGCTTATGGCACAAAATCTCATCAACGTTGAGTGGCTTTGCCAGTTAGAAACTGATTGTGGATACATAGCTGATGAAGCCATTTGACTGGGAAACAGTGTCTGGAAATATCGAGTAATGGGAGTGAGTGCTTTGTATATTGAGTATTTAATTTGTTTGAAAAGTTTTTAATTTGTCTGATGTTGTTTTCTGAGTGTAGAGGGGAGGCATCACCAGTGAAGACGGAGTTGTGTTACCTAGCACCACTGTGGCAGTTGTTTCAGAAGCTGCTTGCTAGCGTCACTCCCCGCTACTACAATGTGCCTTCGGTTGTCCGTGCTCTGACCGAACTGTTCTACACAGCGGAAACATTGGCTATGGTCAGTATTCTCGCCCCATCTGTCATCCTCATCTACACTGAGGTTTACTCAGCAAGTACAGTCACTGACAGAGAGTCAGTTAATTAATTGCTTAACCTACTTGGTGGTACGATTCTTGCGTGGATTTCTGTTCGAAAACGGTACAGTGGCCAGATGGTTTCTATGCAGTGTTTCATAAAAATGGACCCCTTTTTCTTTCTTTTATAATTCACTCAAATGACGATCAATTCAAACAAAATTTTTATCAGTTGTAGCCGAGGAAATACTAATTCGAATATTTCAATAAAATTTGGTTGTTGGTTAAATATTCTTTGCTAGTCGTGATGTAATGTTGACCTCATAATGTGTTGTGAGTACAAGCTTGCTCGTCTCAATCGGTGCTGTCAGTTGCTACCCTGCTTCGATGGTGAACTTAATCTGGTTCGTTGATGAAAAAATGTTCATCAAGGCTGCACTGAGCAACATTCGGGCTGAAGTCAGGTGTCTTTCGAGCCAGAAACTCAACCTTCTCGCAAGCTCAGTGTGCTAGTGCACTGTCTTGCTCAAACACGCGAAAATCAAACTATCGCCAAATATGCATAAACGCGATTACTTTGCACAATTTTTGTGGCTGCAACTGTAAAACTTCAAGAATTTCTCATCAATGAACCAGATTAAGTTCACCATTGAAGCAGGGTAGCAACTGACAGCACCAATTGAGACTAGGAAGCAAGTACTCACGACACATTATGACGTCAGCGTTACGTCACCACTAGCAAAGAATATTTAATCAACTACCATATTTTGTTGAAATATTTTGAATTAGTACTTTTTCAGCTACAGGTAATGAAATTTATGTGTAAATTGATCATCGTTTGAGTGAATTATGAAATAAAGAAAAAGGGGTTCATTTCATCATGAAACACAGTGTATAGATGACAGCTGCCAGATGATGCTGTGTCTGCAGCTGATGTTGATCGATTTATCAGCTAATGACACCCCTGGTGACTGGCCAAGATGGCACATTCTGATCACTTACACCAGGAGACTAAGATGCTTCCAGTCAAATCACATTACAGTCTCACCATCCCGGCCATCATTTAACATCTCAGCCTGCCCCAGCGAGAAAAATGAAAGTAATGCTAAGTAAATTTGACCAAGACTCGTACCGTTATGTGATGACGGCATCTCTGAAGTCCAGCAATACTGTTCTGCTCCATGCACTCTTCACTGCCAAATAGTCGTAGATGCACAGTCAAACTATGTACCAAACAGAGTCCTTAGAACTGCTCCGCCTGAATTATTATCATCATCTGAATGCTATCTATCCAGGTCCGTCTGCACTACTCTTGCTCAGTTGCGTCTGGGTCATTGCCGGCTTCTCAACTCTTACAAGACCCGCATTACTGCAGGCATGACAGATGTTTGCCCGGACTGTGGAGTGGCACCACACTCCGTTAAACATCTGTTCCAGTGCCCTGCATGCCCGACACAACTGACAACTCAAGATCTATGGGACGATCCAGACGCTGTGGCTGATTTTCTTAAGCTCGACGACAGCTGACAGAGAGGAGCTATGGGCCATAGCAACAACAACAAAACGGCTCAGGCAGTCTGCCAGGCTTGCAGTTGAAACGTCATTGGTTGAGCTGCTGTAATAGCATGTTCTGCTGAGCTGTGCTGCAGAACTAATACTGGTGTTGACACTGCAGGGTGCCACAAAAAGGTTTATGGAGGGTGCACAGCAGACCGGTGAGCAGGACAGGCATTAAACATTAGCTAGGTGGCTCTGGAATGTCCCACACTTCTGCATCAGTTACAAAGCAAAGCACAGTATAATTTCTGTTGGGTCATACCGAAAGCATCAGGCTGTCCATCATAGCATCACTGCAGTTGAGTCAGCTATCTGTTACTCAAACTTTGAGTGTCGAGTATGGTGAGTGTTAATATTAACTATTGACGTGGTTTTGTGTAGTGTAGTGAGTTTGCATACTGCGTTAATGTAACGTTCAGGAATGGGGAATTGAGCGAGAGTACGTTGCTTCACTGTCAAGAGCTAGCATCATTCAGACACTGACTGAGCCCAAGGAGGAGCCTGATGATGATGATGAGGTATCGTTTATGATTCTTGCCGTCAGTAACAGAATATTTTCACTGTCGATTTGTACTGTTCAGTTATGCTTATGTGATAGTCCCATGCAGGTCCTAGGATCGGTGGATTAGGCCATTTCCTGTCTAAAAAGCCTTTAAACCAAGTTTTAGTTGTGTGTTATTTGATTTATGTATGCATAGGAATTTACGAGGAGTCGCCAAAATTTAGGTACGCTTACTCTTTCAGAGTTATTGAAAAAATATTGCACATTGTACACTGATTCACCAGATGGAAGCACCGATGCTGTGTCATGTCACGTGAGCTTTGCTCAGATTACTCGTTACAGTTTTGTATGATTGCCAAAATTGACGAATTTCGGCGACCAAAAATAATTCTTACGAAAATGATCGCATTTGGTGCAAGATTGCGCTGGTGAAATTATTTGTCTATTTTTTGCTTGACTCTAATAAATGGGTTTGCTTTGTCCCAAATTTTTGCAAATCTAACTCAAAACAGCGACATAAACTTTCGTTGTATGAATGTGCCGTTCTGAGCGCAATAATTTACATGTAGTTTATCTCCCATGCACAGTGTAGGATAAAGTAGCGTGTATTGTGATACTTTGCATGTTCGACGGTGCTGCTACCTCGGGAATCAGTTTACAACGTCCAGTAATAGCACTGCAACACTATAGCAAAAATATGGATTGATTGACTCGTAATATTTTGAAGCTCGTGACAGCATCAGTGTCAGCAGAGTCGGGGGAAGAATAGGGACTAGGGGCTATGACCCCCGCTTTTTAAAAACTTTAATTTTGGGTCCCCAATTTTACCCCGGATAATGGGCGCTGTATGCAGTAGGTCTAACCCTCTATCGGCGCGAGGTGCGCCCGCCATGGTTTCTGCACTTTCTGGGGAATTCAAAACAAACGAAATAGGCCTACATTTTTATGACCCTGCCAACGTAGTGGCTGGAGGCATTATCGTTTTTGGAGTGTTCGTGCGTGCGTGAGTCCCGAACAGGCATTGTTATCGCGATAGCCTATCTTGGGTATTTTGCTGACAGAATTTGACCAAACTTTCACCACTATAACGGAGTTTGGGGCAAGGATGGATACATCAAATTTTGTGGTCAGAAGGTCAAAGGTCAAGGTCACGGTGGGGTCAAATATGCCTCAAATTGCACATTTTGGCCTTGTAGTTGTCACGTGTTGGCGGAGGCAATAATAGTCAACGGAGTCCAATCACAATCTAATTCATTCAAGGTAGGCTTATGATTATTCAATTTAAAAAATAGACACAAAGCACATTGTCCGGATTTTTATTGGCTGACAGTTTATCCATCTGTCCTGTAGGCTATGTAATCTAACGATATAACAGCTCGGCACTGTTTGTATTGCTGTTACAGAAAATTGTAAACCTTGCCTGTGCCTGTGCGAGTACGCAAACGTCACCGTGCAACACCTCGACCAGCAACCAGCGTTGTCCACAGACTAACAGTTGTCGTGTCATGTAGCATATTTATGCACCTGTTGTTTTATGTTCGGTGAATAATTAGCTGTAGGCCTAAGTTATTGTTCTACAAAGAGTTTGTTAATTAAGTCATTCTGCTGAATAGCTGTGATAAGTGACATCAAACGATGTGGGTTGACGAATTTTGCAAAATAATAAGGTGCTGAAAAGCTAAGTGATAATTACTATTGTACAGTCAGATGGTTATTGTGGCCATTCTCAGCCCAGTGAGTTAACGAATAATTGTGACGATATTTTGTGAGTATTCGTTGATGTGGGCTTGTTTTATTGCTTTCCACAATTGAGATGTGGCACAGATATACGTTGTGTTCCAAACTATACGATAAAATACAGTACAACAAAATTTAGAGTGAAAAATGCCGACGGCACCACAGTCATCTCACGGTCAATATTGGAAAGTAGAAAAAAGTAGTACACTAAGTTCATATTGATACCTCTGGTAGTTCACGTGAGCAAGACTATTTGTTCAGTGCACACAAAAACTGTCTAATTTATAGCATTCGTGTTTCAGAACTTAAGGATCGTTTAGCAGTGCGCTTTTCATGTGATGGCCTTTTTAATGCCAGTTTTATTGCAAATTTTCTGAAGAGCATGCCAGTGAAAGAAAATCAAATTCGGTTAAGAATTGACAGCTATTGGTGTACTACTTTTTGTAATGCAGTGTAGTCAACTTAGGACACACCAGGTTGATCACATCCAGGGCTGGAAAAAACGTAGGCTTTGAAAGAAAATTTTTGGATTTTAGGTTTTTGAATTTTTTTTGGCTTTAGTATACAATGAACACCGTGCACAAAATTATGAGAGTCAGATAGACCCAAGAAAAAAAACTGGAAAAAAACATCTCACACACCCTTTCTGTCACATAATCGCATTGTTTTCTCAACAATTTAGGGACAATTTAGTGGTAAAAATTCCGCTCGTAGCAAAGTCACATGGCCTCTAGTCTAAACTTCAGTGGTCGAAATGCGACAACTAGACTTTGTTGTTGGTGGACCAAAGATAAGGCTTACCATTTTTTTCCGTCGAACGTAGAAGGGATTGTGAATGACAACGCAGTTTTCCGATTGTAGATATTTTTTCGCTCCGGGGACATGATAGCATAAAGTTGTCAAAAAATTACGTGCACTGTTGATTTTGAGTAGGTCAAAATGAGACAATGACAGGCCTAATCTGGTTGTGGTTAAAAGTTTATCTGATCTTTTCTGTCAACGTGGAATGATTGTGCCCAATGGGCACACGTATGTTGTATCAATGTTGGATCAACGTCGAACTTCGACGTCAACGACGTGTTGAAAAGATGTTGGATTTGCAAATTGGATAGACGTCGAAACGTCGACGTTGTATCTACGTCGTCGTATCAATGCATTTTAGTGATCCATCAGTGCACGTGCATTCAACGTAAAGACAACGTAGGATCGACGTCTAAAAATTTTAGACGTCGATCCTACGATGTCTTTACGTTGAATGCACGTGCACTGATGGATCCAGTGAGGGGGCAATCCAGCTGTGCCCCACCCCTTTTAAGGTTTTGGGGCAGTGACGTAGCCAAAAATTTCAATTGCGGGGGCTTTGTCTCCCTTTCCTTCTCCTCCCCTTCTTCCTTTTGCCCTTCCCCTTTTTTTCTCCGTTTTATCCCTCCCTCCCTTCCCTTAGACGTAGGACCCCCTATATCCCGTTATGGTATCTGGGGGAGTGCTGTAAGCTCTCACAGCAGGGTCTGGGGCGGATTTCCAAGTCAAATTTGGTGCATTTTAGCTTTAAAAGATGAGATCTGGTAGCAACAATTTCAATTACTTTCCCAAAAATAAACTGACCAAATTGGCAAATTTCGTGGTTTAAACATATGCTTATGTTTTGTCTGGAGGATTAGAGGGGGGCTTGGGCCCCCCTTGTCTCCACCACTGTTTTGGGGAGCCCAATTATATACCAGAAAAATTTAACACATACAGTCATCATCAGTTATAAACTAGAATTATTCTGCCCTGCTGAGACAGTTGGAAACAGCTGCCCACCATGCAAAGTCTGTCGACAAACCCGTTTGTGTCACTCTAATGAATTTTAGCCCATTACAATGCACGGGGAAAGTTAACGACAAAGTCGGCGACAAAGTCCGCGGACTTTGTCACGGACACAAATCATGAAAGTCGGTGACGTGATTTGTGTCGCGGACTTTCATGATTTGTGTCCGCGACACGTCCGCGACTTTGTCAGGAACTTGTCCCGGACTTTTTCACACGGGTCATCGTCGTCATTATGTATTTCTGAAATGCAGTAAGTTCAACAAATACAAGCCTATTAGGCCTATGACAAAATTTTATCAAAAGGCTGCTAAAGAAGCATGATGTTCATTGACTGGC
>Ga0209367_1002282_pt1 | contig 25150 bp, 11 predicted proteins | sample WorMetLIZISLAND2_FD_187412 | JGI IMG/M metagenome (GOLD analysis project Ga0209367, IMG submission 187412) | Marine gutless worms symbiont microbial communities from Max Planck institute for Marine Microbiology, Germany - Olavius geniculatus... ... | reverse complement strand
ACATTAGACTATATGCGTGGGTGGGCGACAGAACATGCGGCATTGTGGAAGAAGTTCTAAAGGCAGCCAATATGAGAAGTTTTTGTGACTTCGTATTATGCGATCGTCTTAATAAGCCGTATTACGGGTATTGCCTGTCTGCGCGTCTGTCTGTCTGTTCCGTACAGAAATCAGGCGTACACGCTTTAGAAGTCCCTAAGCCTGCACGAGTATAAGTCGAACTGCTTGCACGAAATTGAAAGAGCAGTTTACTAACGCACACAAAATATCACGTAATTTTCCCTTCCACGTTGGTCGTCGGTTTTCTGTCAGATAAACAATAGCTGGTGCGAATCGCGAGTAAGCGTTTCGCACAGAAAACCCAACGCTAAAGTAATTTCCGCTATTGTCAGTTTCCATCAACTTTAGGATTACCACTGTCTGTTATTACCACTGTCTGTCTGCCGTCGCTGTTAAATTATTTTCTGATGATTCGTTTGTTAACAGCAAATTCGCGTATAGTTGACAGCGTAGGCCTATAGTGCCGATGACATGTTACGCCTTCTATTGTGCTAAATAAGTAAATAAATAAATAAATAAAGTATAAGTATATTACGGTGCGTTCAACAGCTAAATCTTTTACATTGCTACCGCCAAAGACTTTTAACCTGGCGAAAATGAGCTGTAATAGTTGTTACTGTAACGTTTTTTTTTTAAATTTCCGCCATACACGTTTCTCATTATGCATCATCATCATCATAGGTGAGCCTAACGTGCTCTAAAAAGGACTACGATTTCTAGGATCACGATTGTGAAATATCAAGCGAGTATGGGTCCGGCCTTGAACGACGAAACACGTCTCGCTTCGAAGCAGATTACCGCAACGTCTTTCTTCCTGACATTCGAGATAATGGCTTAGGTTGCATAGGCGCCAAGACGTTATCAGACAAAGCGGGTTTGCACGCTATAGCGATAGAAAAAGAGACCGAAGCGTCTTTAATCCGATTGATTTGCGCAGCTGTTGATACGCTAGAACCATCACCTGTGCTGATTAGCAAAGAGGCGTATTTTGACGCCCGTCGAGGCGTTTGTGCGCACGTAACACGACACTTGCAAAGATGCACAAGATGTGCCCGCCGGTCTGTCTTTTTTCATTGAGTTACAGCTTTATACGAGTGTTGAGTTTCATCGCGATTTCAGCAACGTAACTCGAATTCAATTTGTGTCTCGTAGATTTGATTTAACTATACTTTCTGCACATGTTGACATGAAAAACAAAACTGTAAGCATATTAAGGTAGGCAGAATGCAAAAGCAAATAACTGCCAAATTTCGTTAAACGATGAATAATATGCTTGGTGTGATTTTGAGCTTTATCAACTGATCGAAGTAATTTCCGAAAGCAAGCTTGGTGGCTATGTTTTACGCGGCATCTTTTAGGAAAATTTTTCTTTCCAAGCCTGTCCAGTTTTCCTCAATCACAGAGCGTCAATGAACGATGTGATCTAAAGTTGGTCACATCACAGAATAGACCATCCTGGCTGCTGAAAATACTTGAAACTCTTTGAGTGGTTTGGGTTCATAGTTTAGACCCTTATAAATGATGAGGAAAATGTCTCCGCCTTTCCTTAAAATATTTCAAATTAGCTTTAATTTTTTTGCCCTGTGAGCTTTAATCTGCAGCCCTCCTAGTCTTATAGTTTCGGCCAACAGTGGTTCTTCTTTCCATTGCTGTACGTTGTAAGCTGATGGATAAAACACCGCCATGTGTGCGTGTGTACGTGCGTCTACGTGTAGGTCTGTGGTTCGCTGTGACGGCCGGACTGTTTCTCGGCATTACAATCGGCTTCAGCTTATTGCTGATCGTCTGTCTCCGACGGACAACGTACGTCACTTCACAACAACTTTCGCGGTTTTTTTGCGTGCAATACTAAATAAGACCTATTTAATTTTACACGACGAGAGCGATTTGCGCAACAGTTTTTTCGACGCAATGTTTTTAATGAAAGCTCATGTTTGCACTATTTGCTGAAGCCAAATGAACGTTCACAAGATATAATCAGTCGACTGTGTTTATCACAAACATTCGAACACTACTTCACGAGAACTGAAAAATTTTTAAGAAAACTTTTCATTCCGTTTTTTCTAAATAATTACCAATAGGCCGAATAACATTTTATCCAGCGTTTTTATTGCGATTGTCAACTGTATTTTTATTGAACATTTTATGAAATTTTATGTGACATTTATCTTGTATTATACGTAATCCAGTTTTAGTTGGCTGTATTACTAATAAATGTTCATTCATTCATTCACACTCAATGACTTGGATTTCAGCATTGCTTGTTGCCAAATATGAAGTTATCTGTAAGTTGAGTTGTACTATATAGTTAATATGAAAATAAGAATGTCGTCAATTTGCGCTATAAACAGTCATGCTGCGTCAGAAATTAGTTATTTGTGGCTTGGACGTAAACAGAAATGTGAACTTATGTTATTTCCCGTATCAATGTTTGCTGCGAGTGCGAGATAATAACGATATTTTATGTTACTTTGCTAACTATTTACCTGAATGAACGCGTGTGCGGTTGTAGTCGCTACAAACGCAGCTCTGCGCTGTCTCAATTCGCGCAGCTGCCGAGGACAAAAATGTCCGCCGCCGCTCAGCCGCCATGGTGTTTCGATGACGTCATGGAACACGTGACTATGACAACGGGAAGTGACGTAAATGGGCACGCATGCGCGCTGTACGCCTGTCACTTGGACCCGCAAGTCTGCCAGCAGCAGCGCAATCTGCGCGGTCCGCCAATCTTCTGTGACACAGATTCCGCCATGTGACCTCATTTCCTCCGCCGTCGCCGCCGCCATCTTACACCGTGGTTATGAGTAAAACACAATGTTTGAATTGTTGGGGGGGGGTTGAACTGTTTTCTCAACTCCCTAACACAATGTCAAATTATGTACAGGGGGTCAGCTATATACTGTATACATACAATTTACATCACAATTTTGTTCGGTCTCCGATTTTCGAAAAGTTCCACCCCAGCTAATTTTTCAGAATTCAAACACTGGTAAAACAACAAAAAAACGTTTAAAACGTTTTGGACATGTTTTGTTTGTGTTACGCCCATGACCACTTCCTCAACCACTTGTTTAATCGGGCTAAAAAAAATCAAAGCGCTTTTGCAAGTATTTTGGCGAAAACAATTTTTGAAAATGTTTCGGGCGTGGTTAGTCTACTTGTAAAAATTTAAAACTTTTGCTACACTTTTAAAAAATGTTTTGTTTTGCGTGTAACCATGGCTTCAGTCTTAGTCACGTGTCGCACTTTATGACTTCCCAATCTTCGTCAGACAACAGAAACCGGCCAAAATTGAATCGAATCGAATTCACGCGATTTTCCAGTTAGTTGTGTTTTATAACTGTGCAGTTTATGCTGCCAAGTGCTAAATGCTCAAATTGTGCGCAATTGCGCCCTGATTCTTTTTTGCGCCCTGATTCTTTCTGAGACTTTGGCGCTTTATAAATCGTTTACTTACTTACTTACTTACTTAAAAATGTGTTGCTGCTAACTGTATAGGCTCCTAAATACTTGTGTATTTGTGGGCGTCTGTTCAGCGTGCTGCATTTATGAACCGTTTACAATCACTGATTATACCAAACTGACAGTTTTGGGTGGCTTGCAAGTAACAACGGAACGCCTATTGCAACGGTGTTGCGTTGTCGATCTGTCAGTCTGTCTGTCGCGTCCAAACCAGTATCTGATACTAGAAAAAATTGCAGACGTGTTTTCGAGAAATTATTGGCGAAGGATAAACTTTAGGATATAGGCCTAAAATTCCACGATTAGATCCTGGGATCTGGATTTTAATGAATCTGGAATTGAATCCGAATGCAATATCCTAGTATGCCTTCAGCTTAGTCAAATACTTCCCTGTCCAGGTGTTCCGCCTATTGTTAAGCTTAAAGCTTTAAAACGCTTGAAAGAGTAGATGTAACCTGTAAGTTTATTTTATGTACATTTACACGTTACTAAAATTGAAATATTACATGCATATTAGTAACGATATTACAATTATATTACCGATTATAATTATACCCGCGTCAACTTATAGGAATATTTGTTAATGTTTATAATAATAAAGTGTTTTCGCTCTCGCATTCAAATGTTGTGATATCGTTCTTTCAGTCAAGTTTTTTTTAACCAATTAAGTTAATTCGTTTTTATAGCTTTTTTACTTGTACATAGGTGCGTTTTTGTTCGCTGTAGCTTATGGCGAATGATGATAAATCTAGAATGGAATATAACTGGAATATTACGCTGCTTTAATATATGATGTTACAAATGAAGCAATGAAAATATTTATGAGCGAGATTACCTTTGGCTATGAAGTTTTTGGCTACGACTGCACGACTGATTTCCCTAATACTAAAAATACGGGAAAAATTTGTAATATTTTTTTGCAGAGGATAATAAAAAACCTTGCTGGAATTAGATTTGTGGTTTACCGGGTGTGAGTTACATTTTATCTTCTTATTGAACTTAGTGTATATTATATGCTGAAACAGTTGCTGTTTATAAAGTGAGTGCGTATGAGCAATTACTTTCAGTGCACTATTGCTATGCTGCGACAAAAAGCTGAATAAGTTACACTGACGATATGAATGATAGGAATTGTATCGTAACTTGTCTGTGCTGCTGAATACCGAGACTTTACAGCGTAATATGTACAGTGTACATAAACTGTCGAGAATTTGCGGCACGATTTCGTGATAATTAGTAAACCATTCTTGACGACTTGGTACTTAGCTGTCTCATTTGATGCAGCAAGAAAGGGTCAAAAGTTCAGAACCGATTATCTGATTTATTCAACAGTCTTAAACACCGCTGCGGAAGTTTCAGTAACCATAGAAGTAGAAAAACGTTCAGAAAAAAATAATTAAAAAACGTTATCTTTGTGTATCTTTGGTGCAGTAGCTTATAGCTAGAACTAGAGAAAGTGAGAGAGCCATTATTTAACTTTAATTCAACTAAGTACGTAATTTATCACCACTATAGCATATTAATTCGTTTCTGTGGCTTTAAAAAACCCTTTCTCGACGTTCTTGGTAAAATTTTTACTGAACGTTTTTTTTTAAACAAATGAACGCTGATAAAATAAAAAAACGTTAGAAAACGTAAAAAAGTGGCAAGAAAAAAACGTCAAAAACGTTCATTACATCTATTTCAATAACTATATCTCAGATGGTTGCGGACCCTGGAAGCCAAGTTTTAGCCGCTGAACTCAGGATAGCGACACGCTCGAAATAATTGAGCACGATGGAAACAGCTCGTGGAAGCGACTACGCTCCAGTGCGGGACATGCCTGTCGTTGATGACGATGATCATAATTGACGTAGTCCATGTACGTTATAAAGTGTATGGTCTCATACATAAAAAAATTCATGAAGAACGAATACAAACTAAACACTTACTTTACACATGAAAGACTTAGACAACGGAGCGCATTTTTGTGCAGTACCAAACTGAAAAACGACAACTGTAATTTGAAGCTAAGCTAGATTTTATTTTAAAATTCGGCGTTAAACAGTCCAACACATGGGCGCAGACCTACCGGGAGCGTTTCATAAGCGAGTGACTGAGAAAAAATAGCTCCACATCTGGCCGCGGTTTTGTGGGAAATGAAAATTTCGCACTGAATGGTGTTTTCTCCGCCATCGAACACCCGTGGCTAAAACATTCGTGCAAATTTCTCATTTAAATGTAATCACGGCTAATTTTAAACGTGCCAGAGATTTGTTCAAGAATCAATGACTTTTATCAACAGCTATTTATTAGCAGCTTAGGCCTATTTTTTGGCAGACGTAATTTCGCAGAAAATAAAAAGAATTGAAGCATTTGTATTCTGGTACAGCATTCAACATATTACCACACTATTATCACAGCATTTAAGCATTTATAAGAGAGTTTTAGGGATCAGTGGCTGACGATGCCAAGCAGTAGCTTGCAAGTAACAAATCGGTGTAATTTTCTGGTCGCGACGCGGTGTGAAAGCTGCCATCATGTCATATTTACCGCAGCAGCACTCACATAACGGTATGATTATGGGCAGCGAGGGAATGAACAGCATATCACGGTTGACCGCGGTCCGGCGCGTCCAGACAGCTTTCAGACAATACGAAACGGTTTGTGTCGAGGCGCCGAGAGCTTTTAGTCGCCAGCGAGAGGCAATAATAGAGACATACGAACCGGCGGACCGGCTAGTGGAGTGGGCGGCTAACAGCGTTAAACCGTGCTGACTTGATTAGAGCTCCCAGTACAGCAAAGGTACCGGTAGTATGACGTCATTCGCAGTCCTTCTGTTGTCTCTTTTAATTGTCGTACACGCGCCGATGACTGTCTCCCTCATATATCATCAGTTCGTCATGTGGCGGCTCACTTGCAGCTTCGGAATCATCCTCGCTCGTGACTGTGACGATGAGCAAAATAGGCTGTAAAATTAAGCAAACCGAGTAACTTACTCAATGCAGTGCTATTCTGTGGTGAACAAGTCGAATTTTATTTAGGCTAATGCAGCAACCGCAGTTTATTAATTCGCAACCGCGTTACTTACGACTTGTTTACTTTGCGTCAGCTATGACGCACTTCCGTTTCGGCGTCTTGGAGACGCGTGTAAACTATGCGATGAATAGAAGATTTTAAACACTTTTAGTTACGTAACTTACGTTATCAAATTGCACTTGTTTGGTTGACTCTGTTTAATTTCTAAAAACATGGTAAGACTTTTGTGGTTATGGAAATTAGTGCAATTTCAATTAAATTTATTTTAAAGTGGCCACATCTCCTATACATTATTGTTACAGCCTCCCAAAATAATACGCATGACACGACATGGAATAACATGCGATAGTTAAAACAGCATGTTTGAATTGCAATACGCTGCCACTGTTACAAACTGTTACAGGCAAAAACACAAATTGGCAAATTGTCACTACAAAATTATGCGCACATTGCAGGTTTTTGCGCGTTGACCACTTTTCGTCTTCCAGTTTTGATCAACACTTTAAAAATAATACTGAATAGCTATTATAATTAAGGGATGTTTAAGGTCACAAAACTGTGCATAAATTTTCATTTAGTAGATAGTGTTATTAATGTCAAATTAGTATTGATGCTCTATAATTGACCACACGTAATTTACCTGTACTTCAGTCATAGTCGGCTGAAAAGCCTAGGCTTTGTGAAAAAATGGGTTTAAAAAATTTCTAAAAAATTAAAAATTTTAAATAGGTTTAAAAAATTTTTTTAGTTAATGTTTAGTAAACACCGTACACGAAATCACGACATTTTATACTCCCTGTCCGTCACATAATCATAATAATAATAATTACTATTAAAATATAAAATAAAATATGATACACATGTAATAAACTTTACAACGGACAAAAAGGGCAAAAAACGTAAAAATTTGATTTCTTATTTCTTTAGGTTTTTAAAACTAAAAACATAGTTTTTGGATCAAATTTTCAGCCCTAGTCATAGCACATTTGTGCTAAAATTATTCGCTCTGATATAATGGCTCCAACAATTTTTTATAGCCGGAAAACATTCAGAATTACTTAGTGGCAGCATTTGATAAACCATATTGTAAGTGGTCCGAAGATGTTGGGTACCAAGTTATTTTGTCACAACATTATTTAATATTGGCCATTTCAGATTTTTTTGTGATACATTATATTGAACAAATTTGCAATAAACTGCAGTGAAAACGTGTGAAAATCGTTTAGTATTAGACGTCAACCTTGTGGTTACAATAGTCTGCACTCTGTAGGTTATTTAGGAATTTCCAAATAGTGTTTCTTTATACCTGAAATATATCGGTATTCCGGCAGACCGGCAAGCAAGCTTTTGTTACGAATTTTTAACTTGTCATGCTCCACTTGTGTCTGTTAATTTCATCGTGGTATTTGGTGTTGGCAAATTAGAACTAACAGGCAGTGAAAATATTAGGTGATGTTTATCTTTTTTGAGGAAAGTAAAACATTACCAACAGGCCTATACTAGCGTATCCCATCATCGAATAGGGTTGTATCGGACATCTATAGTTCACAGACAGAGATCATGTATGATTGATAAACAAAGGTGTAGAGTACGATTGTGAGTTTATTTCACAAGTGCTACTTGATGACGGAATGTTAACGGTGTTGTGATTACTCGATTACACAGGCAGACAAGATCTACCCGCAGCAGTGGCCGGCTGCCTTCGCTCGAACACGTCTTGAGTCGCTCTGTGCACTGGACGTTGACTCGCCGTCTCACATACATCGCATGGCCAACGTCGTTTGTACCATCGGTCCGTCTGTCCATCTTTTTCTTATAGCTGATGCTGTTCTGTTACGTATACACGCCAATGGCGCCATGCGCCTAATTTTTCAGTAAACGTAGTTTTAAAAATGGGAAAGGGAAGAAAATGTGTAGTGGAAAAGCGAAAAGGGAAGGTCGGAATGTTTAGCTCTGCTATTATTGTTAGACCTCCTATGCTTCGATTTACTGCCGAATAAGTCAGTAAAAGAATGTTGAAAATCGGCGCTAATTTATGAAGTTTTTGTGCATAAAATTAATGGCTTACATTTTTGACTAACGACGTACTAAACACACCGAGGCCGTTGCGACACGTGGGCGAGCGTATACGAAATCACTGCATTTGTACTTTAGCGAGTTGTTTTGACGTCAGAAATGGGGAAGACGACGTTTTTACATAACTTTTTGTTTTGTTTCGGTTCGTCGTCATAAAAGTTTGTCAGTTCTGCTATATGCGGTACATTTCACTCACCATATAGTATAGCAGAGTACAAACAAAAAAGTAATAAATATCGCAGTTAAATATATATATCTACAAATTGAATTTATGCGTAACCATATTATTTCACAGTACTCAACATTTGTGTAAATCTACTTTTGATAGTTTTTTTCTCTGTTTTCTAATTTTGTTTACTTTTCGCCAGAATGTGGCTTCTGGTTTAGTTCATTCTATTCGGATTCGACTCAATGTCCATCCATAGAATGTTGATACAGCGACAGAACGGTTCAGTCGATGCAATATACTAGGGATGCTTTATCATGCATGTATTACAGGTCCAGCGACGCAGGAGACAGAGATGCTGGAGAAGATGATGGAGGCCGGCATGAGCGTGTGCCGCATGAACTTTTCACACGGCAGCTACGAGGTCTGTCCAACCGAGCGCTTGTGCGCGACAACTTACTTTATCTCAAAAACCTTATCGGTGATTGATTTGGGAGGAAATAGTAGCATTGTAATCAGTTATAATTGTTAATTTTCATTTTCTGTGCTTATCAGCGTAATTTTCGATGGCATCACTGAAAGCGTCAGCGACGACGACTATTGCGATAGATATTAACGTAGCGTGGTCTGCCCGTCTGTCTGTCTGTCACAGTTGTGCATTATCCTAAAACCGTCGGACTAAGTGAGATGCCGTGGTTATACTAGACATAAGCTCGGTTCCTTCGTGGTTAAACCAGGTTACACAAAATGGACTGTTGGAAAATAATTGTTTAAGCAAATCTTTCTCAGGCTGCGTATTCCTTCTCTGTCGCCCATCATAATTTGTCAAAGCACCAAAGAGCTAACGGATAATGGATAAACAGTTCAAGTAAGCGTGAGTTAACTCGTATTCAGCTGAATAGTTACTTTGTAATACAATTATTTATGTAATTAACAACGGGTTATTGTTTATTATTGATGCGCGTGGTTAGTATCACAAGCAAACGTTGGCCAACGTGCGCGCGGCGGCTGCTAAACACTACTTGCCAGTTGCCATTGCTCTCGACACCAAAGGACCTGAAATCCGCACTGGTGTTATGGCCGACGTAAGTAATATAATGTCAGCTATTTATCGTTATAATTACTTGAGTATTAGAAGTAACATACCTTTCGGCAGGCCATAATCTCAGTCACCACAACAGATTGGAAGCTGAAACTTTTTTTTGTATAATTATGGTTGCGATGATATTCGTCATTTACTGTCTTGAATATCCTTTTGAATAGAATCAGTAAAATCTAAATTTGTTCGATGCTTAGACCGGCTGCGGCAAGACGTAGTTGCTCAAACAACAGACTATGGTGTAGTTTTCGGGGCTTCGGCATACCGCATAACAAAACTTGCTTCCCTGTGAGGGTTTGTAATCGAGTACTGGCCTGCCTGGCTGCAGTCAAAGCGGGGTGCGTTCATCTATGTTGGGTGGCAGGTAACACTGTGCAATCCCGTATGGCTGGTGACACAGCGTGAAGAGCTTCATAACCCGTTTACACGATGAAGCTGGCTCGACGAGCTGGCTTTAGTTAGTTGGACGAGCCAGCTCGATGTTTGTTCGACGTTTGCTCGACGTTTGCCCGATGTCCGCTCGATGTTTGCTTCGTGTAGGCTATGTTTTATGCATGCCTCATATTTGCTCGACGTTTGCTCGATGTTTGCTTCATACTTTTTAACTCTTTACAGTGAATGGTTACATTACGGCGCAGGGCGTGAACGCCGAGGTGGAGCTAACTGCTGGTGACCCGATCACGGTGACTATTGACGACCAGTACGCTGAGTCTTGTAACAAGGACACGCTCTGGCTGGACTACAAAAACATTGTATCGGTCATCGAGCCAGGCAAACGAATCCTCATCGACGACGGAAATCTCTCGCTCATTGTCCAGGAGAAAGGTTAGTTCCTGTGGTTAAAGTATAAAATACAGAGGTGGGGACTGGGGAACGCTAGCTTGGCTTTGGGCGTAGTCGTTTTGGGCTCTTTCTGTTTCTTTTGGGAACTTAAAGTGGGGGAACGCTTTGGACTGAAAATTGGAGGTGGGAGAACTGCGTTCCCCTCGTTCCCCCGTACTTTAGCCACTGGTTAGTTCCATGGTGCGACGTCGGTTTATATCCAACTCTGGGCGACAAGGATCGGGTCTGATATGGCACTTGCCCACCCAGGTTCTGGCTTTTCGGTTCCTACGGCCTACTTTTGTCGCCTAGGCCTATTTCTCAGTGCAGTGTCTGGGGTGTAATAACGGCCCATAATCTCACTTCACTTAAGCGTGACGACCGAAACATGCATTGCTGGGGGTCTGTGTACAGCACCCATTTTCAGGCAGAACTCGCCGTCGATCGCAGTCACGATATAAGCAAGTTTCAACATGATCTATTCTACAGCGTATTTTGTCTCATTACACTGACATAGTGGCGCCGTCTGGCGAATGCATGTAAAGCTGACGAACAGAATCTGAATTGCGTCGTCGAGTTCGGCGGAATGCTGTGCAGTAAGAAGGGCTGCAATCTGCCGCGAACAGTCACCGATCTGCCGGCCATCGGCGACAAGGACAAGGACGACATTCTATTCGGCATTGAGAACGGGGTGCGTCACGGCGTCAACATATTATCGGTTCACTTTGCAGAACGAGCGTGTAGGCTACACAGCCGTATGTCCAGAACGACACTTCTCTGAAACATCCTTGACCTTTGACCTTTGACCAGAACCACTGATGTAGTGGGTTGCTGAAACGGGAAGGCGCCGTCCCCCATTTTTACTGAAAAGGCATTTCCGCACTATTTTGGCGTCTAACATTTTTGAGCATTGGCTTCTGTGTGCAGGAAAAGTTTTAGCTCAATTTTTTTACAATACTATCTGCACCTGAAAAAGAAAATACAAATTTGTAGACAGTAGTTTTCACTTTAAGCTATACTGCAGTAATAATTTTACTCTAGTTTAGTACACAATGCAACACAGTTTAAAACAAAGCGCAAAACATACAGAAATTCTAAGCAAGATTTTGCCTCGCGTTACGCCAGGCTTTCATATCATTTCTTTTAAGATTACGCAGTCATTTCGCTCTACAAACCCGGTTAATATTATTATCAGGGTGGGGCGCGTTCAATATTGCGTTCAATATTGCCCGGTCAATATTGCTGTAGATTGACATCGTGTTCGCGTCGTTCATCCGCTCTCCTGATAACGTTAACGACATTCGCAACATCCTCGGCGAGGCCGGAAAACGCATCAAGATCATCTCGAAAATCGAAACTCACGACGGATGTCGACGGTTAGTCGCCATTTTGTGTTATCATCCGTCCGTCCGTCCGTCCGTCTGTCTGTTTGCCTCTCTGTAGGCCCTAACGATGTAGCGTGGTCCAGTTGGAAAATAATTACACTATTGAGTAATCAGTTTAGGGTCTCGGTTTCTGCAGTGATCTCCGACATCGGTGAGTTAGCCCACAGAGATTGTTCAGTTCAGTTAGGTCGTTCTGTACTCGCCTTTACTCGCCAGGTGTCGCTACGTCATCGTGAGTGTCAGTGAATGCGATGTGGTTACAGATTCAACGAGATACTGGAAGCGTCTGACGGCATCATGGTTGCTCGCGGTGACCTCGGCGTCGAAATACCGACAGAGAAGGTCTTCCTGGCGCAGAAGATGTGCATCGCCAAGTGTAACCGCGTCGGCAAGCCAGTCATCTGTGCCACCCAGGTAGACTACCACTGGTCTACTAGAGGTGTGTTCTCACTGTCATGTTTCACTTCTGTCGTGTTTTTACATCACTGAATCTAGTCTCGCGTAGTAGAGATGACCATGGGAATAGGATTCCCAGTGGGAATGGGAATCCCATGGTAATGGGAATTGATGACAAAATTGGGAATAAGAATGGGCAGAAATGGAAAACAGCCTGCATGGGAATGGGAATCTTCTTGCTATAGCTGGTTCAATGCAGTATACACTGTGTCCAAATAAAAAAAAAACATTCCCAACACGTTTGACTGTAACTTGAGAATAACTAGTACTAGTCATTAATTTTTTCCGTGACATTTACCGTGATCGGCGCGTGTTCTGCTGTTGCTGTGTATCAGATGTTGGACAGCATGACGAAGAAGTCACGTCCGACACGTGCTGAAGCCGGTGATGTCGCCAACGCTATCCTTGATGGCGCCGACTGCGTCATGCTGTCTGGAGAAAGCGCCAAGGGAGCGTTCCCTACCGTTTGCGTCGAAATCATGAGTCTCGTGAGTCTGTCGTCGTTTTTACGCGCGACAGCAGAATGCTTCGCGCGTCTTTGCCATCGTCTGGGCGTCTGTCAGTCTGTCTGTCTGCCTGTCTGTCACACTCGTGAGCTGTATCAAAACGGTGCAAGCTAGGATCACGAAAGCTTCACTGTATGCTGCCCCATACAGTTTATCGTGACAAAACTTTGTGCCACTGGGTGCAGGGATTCCCCTCGAACGAGGGCGTCAAAGAGGGGTACCCCCTAAAAAAGACGTCATTTTGCCTGCCTGCTAGGTCGACTCAGCCTTCTACCCTCCATGGGACGGTAAAATGAGTAGTAACTCATTCACATGAGTTACGGAAGGTGGGGACCTTGGCACAGCTGACTGGGGTTGCCTAGCCGGCCGCTGCGCCAGCCTGTGTCTGCAGGCTGCACACGGTGGCCGTGCGGCAGGCGGCTCTGGTTAGTGACGAAAGCGCATTAGAGGCGTGCGCATGTTCGCGATGATGCGCTATACAAATTGACAACCTTTACCTTTACCTTTAATGGCCAGTTCACAACTACGATGCCGACGCGACTCAGCAGTTGAGTTGAGTCTCGTCGTAGCCGTAAACAGATTGACGCGACTCAACTGTCTGCGACAGTCGGAGACAGTTGAGTCGCGTCGGCGTCGTAGGTGTAAATTGGCCGTAATGAATATGCCGGCAGAATTACGTATTTTTCATGTTTTCTCCATTTCGTTAATTTATTCCGTAGTTGTTATTATCATTGTTGTTATGAGTGTTTGATCGTATGCAGTGTTTAAAAACAGTCAAAATTGTTTTTCTCATAACTTTGTTAAATTTTTATCGACTTTGATAATTTTTGGCACAAAAATAACCAAGACGATAGAATTATGTAAGGTGGACTTACTTTTTTATCTCACCTAATTTATGTCAACGCACTACCATGTAAAACACAGATGCGCCAAATTGTTACATTTTGCGGTGATTATTTGTATCCGATTGCTTACCTTTGCATTATCAGTTCGACAGAGGGCGCCACGTGATTTATTAATTTTGTGGTATTAAATATTTTAAGGTGAAAATAGCAGACAACAAAATAGCTGACTGATAAGCTTAAAAATGTTTAATCGATGAGTGAATGCAGTTTTAAATTGATCAGTCAACCTTTGATTCCGCTATCATGCAGCCAGTGGCGTTACATCTAAGCCATTGTGTCCGTGTATGCTGGGGCGGGCACACTTTGGGCATAAACTCTGACAATTTGCAAGCGAGTTGTTATACAAACTTACAATTCAGCCAAATTATGTACATTTCACTTATTGTGTGCTTAATTAAGTCGTTACAACTTTTACTGGAGACAACATCAGCTCAGCGTTATGCAAAATTGGAGCATCTGTGTTTCACACGGTGGTGCGTTGACATAAATTAGGTGAAATGGAAAATTAGTGCATCTTACATAATTCTATCGTCTTTGCCATCTTCATGCCAAAAATTATCAAAATCGGTGAAAATTGGACATAGTTATGATAAAAACAATTTTGACTGTTTTTTGTGAAACACGGTGTAGATCTGCCGTGAAGCGGAGTCTGCGGTGCATCATCGTCAGTTGTTCGAGGAGCTGCGCATGTTGACGCCCAAACCGACAGACATCACGCGCAGTACAGCCATGGCAGCCGTAGAGGCCTCACTCAACTGCATGGCAGCAGTCATCATCGTTCTGTCCACCACTGGACGGTACGCCTACTACATGCTGGTTGTACACCGTGACTGAGTCAATGAAACGTGTCGCAAAACTATGTTCATATCTTTGCCAAATAGCGATAAGTTTTAGCCGACCGTACATACGATAACGCCTATGGTACAAGGTTGTGTCCGTCGTCTGTCTGTCGTTTGTCTGTCTGTCTGTAACGCATGCACTGTGGCTAAACTGTATGTAGTAGTCGGACGCCAGCCTTCGGACATAAGTGGTACGGTCGGCTCACTCTAACGACAGCCAGGCCCGTCGAGAGGGTGGGGTAGGAGGGGTAAACTACTCCGGAACGAGCGACGTTTGGGGGCCCCGTCGTCGCGCAGAAATACAAAAATACACCAGAATGCACAATTTCAAAAAAATTCAAAACTTTTCCCCAGAGGGGCCCCGCGAAAATGTTTGGGGGCCCCACGAGAATGTTTCCCCGAGCCCCGCTGTGGCTCTCGACGGACCTGGCGACAGCTGGGCTCTTGTTGCAATTCTTTCACTGGGACACTCGGCGGAAGATTCGCGATAAAACCTGACTAATATTTAGCAGAGACCGACGAAAGTTTAGTGGCATGTTTTTTTTGACTCACGGTGTTAAATGTGTGAGATTTGTGAATCTGTTTGTCGCTTTCTCGGTTTTTAGCTGTTGTCTGCTTCTGAAGCCGTCTCTATGGTTGATGGGGTGGGTGTGTCCAGATAAAAAGAGGCATCTGATTCAGATGTGATCTTCACATCGCAGTATTAACGAAGAAAAATATATTTCTACGATAATAGGAGCACGTATACGCCTACTCAAAAAGTGCGCAACTCAACTAAGTTTACTTTGTCCACCACATCTTAGAGCACTTCAGAAGTTAAATGAAGTAATTTGATTGTTTTGTCGTAAATTCCTAAATATATTTCAGTGCACGTTGACCAGTCATCGCCCTTGACCCGCGTGACCCATGGCCCAGATTTGTTGACCTACATCTGTATATTTGACCCATGACCTACTTTGTATCGACGTGTGTGGTCTAGGAGTGCTCACTGGTTGGCGGCGTATCGGCCGCGTTGTCCAGTCATCGCAGTGACTCGTGATGAGATGACTGCACGCCAGCTGCGTCTTTACCGAGGCATCATTCCTCTCATCTACGCCGGTATTGTACAACAAGAAGCTCAGCTGTCGCTAGGATAGCCGACCGTACTGCCTGGCAATTTTTGAGGCACTAAGCTATCGCTGTTAAGCGGGGAAAAGGATAGGTTAGATAGAGCATTGTTAGATCTCTATAGTTTGTTAATAGTAACAATTCCGCCGATACAGTTTGGCCGTAATGTGCCACGCATATTTTGGGGTTGGCGGTGGGCACCCCTATTTTGGCAGAACAGGTGTCCGTAGTGTATCGGCGATGGTACGGTTGGATAGGACGTTGGTCATTTCGTATACATGTAAACAGTAACCATGTAGCTATGTGAAGCGGTTTGGCAGCAATTCGCAATACAAATAATTGTGGGTGCATTCAGTGTCCCTGTTTGGGGAAATGATGGGTTGTAGGGGCTCCTACTTGGTACCACAGGGAAGCCGTCGGGCTACCCTGTTGCTGGACCAGACAGCTTTCCGGTAAAACGTACCGTTAGTACTTCTATCTCTCACTACAGTGTCTGAAGTGTTACAAGAGCCCATACTGTAATCTCCCTACACTCAAGCGTGACGACTGATAGCGTCTCGCGTTCGTAGGCTACATCGCGTAGACGTGCGTCCAGGCAGAACACGCCGTCGATCACGGCCATGAAATAAGTACGTTTCAACACGGTCTACAATGTGTAACCTATAGGTGTCGTATTGTAGAACCGAAAGCGTCCCAGTGGGAGCAGGATATTCACAACCGGCTGCAGTTCGCGATGCGCTTCGGTGACGAACACGAACTGCTGAAACCTCACCAGGCGGTCGTCTTCGTGTGTGGCTCCCGGCCTGGCCCAGGCACCACCAACAGCATTCGCGTCCTGCCATACATTAAGAAAGCAGCTTAACCCGACCACGCCGCAGCCTCAAAACCAAATTCCGTCTTACATCTTTTTGTCTCCTGATTTATTTTTGTAGCCTAGGTCTTTCACAGATCCATGGAGTTTCGCCGACTTTTGTTTTGATGATTATTTATATTTGCCTCTTGTGATACTTGAATAAACTGAATTTTGTATAGTAACACGCAAAACAGCAGTCTTTCACTCTGAAGTGCTTTATGTGTTTTAGCATTTATCAAGTTTGTATCAGATCTATTCTTCATGCATGTTTTTCCTTGTGTAAACTAGTTTTTTTCCATAACAATTAAAATCTGCAAAGATAGTTCTATTATTTTGTACTACATTGACAGCTTTGCTGCATTAAGCATTGTTTACTTTTTACTGCCGTGCCTTATATTTTATTACTTATCAAGTTTGTAATATTTATGATGTCATATTTGCAAGAGATTTTTTTTATCATCAGTATTAATATCATTAAGTATCAACAGTCCGGTCAGCAGTAGTTTAGGTCCCGTCATTAAGCATGTTGCCGTTATCAATTATGTTATGTTCAGTTAACTTTCGCCACAGTCTATAATAATAATAATAAAGCAGATTTATACACAAACCATTACTACCGTATGTTATTTGTGTCCATGTTATATGGTCAGGTATTGCAAAGTTATTTCAATATTTTGTTTACATTTTTTATCTGTTTAGTCGATATCTTTTATACGCATAACTCGTTCTTGTTATCATTTATGTTATCGTTACTGTAGAAGTACTCGTATGCTAATTTTATTTTCTTCTGTGAATTGTTCTGCTCACTGCGTTATTTGCTTTTAGTCAATAATTATAATTTTTATTTATTCATACCATTACTACCCTATGTTATTTGTGTCTGTGTGGAAATTATTATTTTGTTATCTATTTATACCATTATCTGCCCAACAAGAGAACAAGAGTAGTTTGACGTTATAAATATCAGCATAATGCATTTTTTGCACTAAATATATTTTGTATGAAACGTTACGTGTATTTATTATTGTATTCTGTGCATAGACATTAGACGTCATTTGTTTTGTTTGTGTTTACGCTTTACGGTCTTTCATAAATGGGTGAAATAACATAAACATGCATTTTGTCCACTTGTTGCTTCTGATCACTAACTTTGAGGAAACCAGTTGCTCCACTTGCCACTGGGCCAAAAATCTAGAAAAAGATGTGAAAAGGCAATGGTATGTTAGTGGAAACAAAGGGAAACGCCATCAGTAAAAATACGGAACCTCATCTCATGCAAGCTACGGAGCATTTAGCATCTTATGCCATATCTTTATGGGATCGCGCGGTGTTACGGTCTTTGGGAGCGTCATCTGCCATATGTGGTCAGTGCTACCAACCTGCCACTTGGTAGGCCTACATGTGAGTGTATACCCCAGCCAGGCAAGGCGGTACTTGATTTACCTACTTCGGAGGGATGGAAGGCTGAGTTGACCTGGAGGCGGGTGGTTAAACCGAGATGGTTTACCTGAAAGCCAGCGTATTCAGGCTTATAAGGTCGACGCGTAAACCATTAGACTACAACTGAATTGATTCCAAGTCGACTAAACAGGTGTCGAAGGAGTGAAGAGGGTCGGTCTAAAGATTGATTACAAAGTAGCCTACTAACGATTACGTGCAGAGCTTTTTGTTTGCTTTGTGGGAAATGCAATTACAACCTTCGTGAGAACAAATTATTATCGGAGACGTAGTGGTATAAAATGTTCAGGAGAAGTTGAGGGAACGGCGTTCTTCATTTTTTGGAAGATAGTTTTGTGGAGACTAGCAACTTTTGCGTATCATCTTGTTTTTGTTCTTCCTCATTTTGCCATCTCTACAATCTCTACTACTGTGGGAAGAGCCGTCGTTTAGCTGTCATATACGGCGATGTAATTTAGCACAAGAGATAAGACTGATTTTATCGGCGTCCATCCTTCAGTGCATAACAAATTTTAGAATCATGCTGCATAATCAGCGTACGCATTTAGCACTATACAATCTATTACAATACTAATGATCATGACAGAATGGCCGGTTTCTAGCAACTGATCATACATTCACACTAATGATTGTTATAGCAGCATATAAATAAATAAATAAAGTTAACTGACAAACTGTCGTTTAACAAACAGATTTTCGTATAGCAAACTCCTACTATTACATTATTAGGCGGCATCGCTGAAACGATCGCCGCTTATTATGACAGATGGTGATCTGTCCGTCTGTCTGTACGTCTTCGTCTGTCACGCTCAATCACGCAAAAGCCGGCGATGATGACGCAATCATGACGTCAGATGGGTGTGACTGTGACGTCATTAGACAGGTGCGATGGTTGCAGTGACCGGTTAAGACTCGGCGTAGCAGCTGCGGTATCGTCGCCACAGTGAGCTAGAGACTGATCCTCGCTGCAAGTGACTAGGCGGTCCTGCGAAACATCGTCTGACGACGTCGTGGAAACATTTGGACGCAAAAGATCGACACAGTCGACACGTCTGCAGCTGCAGCAGTACGGCGCTCGTGCGGCGATCTGTGAAGACAGTTTGAGCGGTACGGTAAATTGTTCTTCCGCAGCGTCATCACGACACGATGGTAGCTGATCGACGTCCACTGACCACGCGCCGCTGTTGTTGACGTTTGACTTGCCCTGAACACCAGTCAGCAATCAGTATACGTGTACGACCGAAAAACGGCGTGTTAGATTTTTACGCGCGACAACACATAGTGCTAAGCGCGTCTTAGCTATCGTAGAGGCATTGGTCCATTTGTCCGTCACACTCTTCGATTTTGTCAAAACTGGACAGTAATGACGATATTTTACGAAATACGTACGTTTGCGGTCAGCATTGCGCGCTGTACTCCGCCACGACAGGGCACTTTAATTTTCATCTTAAACAGATGTTTAGCCTACATGTCTGTCGATTTGAGGGGGCTATGCGCAGATGTCTTAAGGCGTGTTCAAAACGACAGAAATGAATTAAACTAAAATAAAACGAAACGCACGCTGTGGCTTTCATTTAAGTTTATTCCATTTCAGGTTAGTTCAGTTCTATCGTTTTGTACGCTCTTAAAGAAAACTGATTCTGTGCGCAACGCTTCCAGTGCATACACAACCTGAATAGCTTTGAGAAAAGAAGCAGTGAACCGCTATGTTATACCCCGTATACACGATCAAGCAATCATCAAGCAAACATCGAGCAAACATCGAGCAATTACAGCATACGTCGTGCACGTATATTTTGAATGCATGTTTTTGCCGGACGTTTGTTCGATGATTGCTTAATGTTTGCTTGATCGTGTAAACGGGGTATTACGCGCCTGTGCCTGCGTGGTGCTAGGTTGCGTAGTTGAGTGTTGTCGCGGAGGCCGCAGAGATCTGGCCAGCAGAGCATCAGACGACACGACGCTGCAACGACGGTCCCACAGGCTGCTGGACGGTTCGGCGGACATCCACGTACCAGCGGCACAGTCTGGGAAGACGGGCTCGGAGGTGGCGGGTATGCTGAACGGACCGCGGTAGATCGTCTGTGACCAGTCGCCGCCACTGTCGGCACCGGCCGCGTACGAGTACAGCCTGTCAGCGTCATTCGGTGTCGTTGTCATACTGTGACGCTGGGGATCACATGTGGAGGACAACGTGTCTCGCTTGTGACGTGCTAGCAGCGGGTTATTACTGTGACTTGACCGTAACTTTGACGCGCTCCGACCGTCGACACTTCTTCTGCAATACAATTGTCGTATTTATTTATTATGTACAGAAATTGTTAAAAAGTATCTTTAATTTTATAATTATTATGCAGCCGTCTTAAAACGCCGCATTACGGGTCATGCCTGTTCGTCTCTCTCTCCGTCTGTCTGTTACACACTGGCACGGCACTTGACTGAAAAACAAAAAAAAGCAATTGCAGCATAATAACGGGTATGATTTTTTCTACGCACGAGTAACCGATATGTTTATTTTCATGTTAAAAAGTGAAAGGTCACAGTAAGAATAATTGTGCACTGCAGTGTGTATAGCTGAACAGACGGCCGCACGTTGTGTCGGCACTGGGCAGATATATTCGTTCTAGTTTTCAGTAATACTTGATGTTTCCAGGTGCGTAAGTACGCGCGAGCTCGTTAAGAAAATATCAGTTTGATAAAACATTTCTGATGACGTAAACGAACATTGGCTAGAATGATGAGTGAGAAAAGTGTTGGAACGTACCGGCAAACGCAGACAGCAATTCCGAACAGCATCACAATGCCAACAGCTACTCCCAGAGATACACCGATACCGATTATTATTAGAATACCTGCAAAGCAGCACATCTCTAATTTTACCATACCTTTGCCAAGTTACAAAAATGAAGAAAGACAAACTATAATTTAGTTCTATGCAACGTATTTTTTAATGTGATAAAACTGTTTCCACTCTGCACTGCAATTTTATGAAATGAGTATTAATGTTGCTGTAGCTAGCGAACGCTCAAGTTTCAGCTTCACAGCCTGTATAAAGTTTGATGACTTAACCTCCGATTCGGAGACACCGCGAGTTTAATAACTTAGGTAATTGTGAAGAAATTTATAACGGGATAAAACCGTCTGCATCTTTCCCCACGCTAACATCACCATGTTGATATTTATACAGCTTTTGCTTTTCAAAGCAAATGTTTCATTTTGGTTTACGACACACGAGTGAGCCATACGTACACAGGGCGGCATCACATCTTTTTGTTTATCAACATTGTCACTTTAAAATGACTTCAGAACTTCGTACTCCATGCACCTTTATTTTCGTAGATAATTTCAGAAGACTAACGGCTTTTTGCGCATTGCCATTTTCATTGCAGCATTACCAGTAGCCAAAGTCTCATTTATTTCTACGTCGTAATTTATTCTTAATTAGACAAGTGCGCATAACAGCTATTTCAAGGCTGGTGATTGGTACATACCAAAGGTGTACGTTGCTGAAGCACGATAAGCTCCAGCTATAGCGACTACATTCACACACAAATGTCCACACGAATATATTAGTTTTAAAATATAACATATACAATAGCTTTACTCAAACTTGTAACGCTTGTCTCAACGAGGCCCGTCGAAAACCACAACGGAGCCAAGGGAAATATTCTCACGGGGCTCTTCTGAAATTTTTTTTTGGATTTTTTAAATGGCGCATTCTGGTGTATTTGTTACGCGCGAAAGCAGTTACTGCTTTCAGCGCGTCTTAGCCATCGCAATTCTGTTCGTCTGTCTGTCCGTCTGTCTGTCTGTCACACTGGTGGATCATCAAAAACGGTGCAAGCTAGAATCACTAAATTTTTACTGTCGGCTGCCTGGAGGACTCTAGTTTCAGGAACCGTAAAGCTTTTCCATAAAATCGAAGGGGGTCACCCCGAACGAGGGCGCTAAATGAGAGGGGGTGGGCAAAATTTGCGATTTTTGGGCCAATACGTCGCTGTGTCTCAGTAACGGTGCGAGATAGGGTCTAGGTTATTATTAATCACTAATAAAAAGTCGCACACTGGCTCTCGATTGGCGCCGAATTCAATGACATTTAATAACCTAGAACGCCAAAATAGGAAATTTTATGGATTTTTTGGCGATTTCGGGCTGCGACACAAGTCTATATCATTCACAAGGTGGAACTATCGTTATGCGATCCAAATAGAGAATTTGGTATTTGTATATTAACTTAGCTTTTAGTTACCAAATCTTCACCTCAGTTCCCTGCACGCAGAATTCTGATTTAGTTTATCCAGAAATTCAAAAGAGATCAGATCACCCTGATGGATGTCGGCGACTAAAATGTGAAAAAGAAGACTATCGCATAACGTGGGTCAGAGTTACTGTTAACGATCTACACTGTGTCTCAAAAAAGGATCCCCCAATATTTTCGACTGTAACTTGAAAATCAATTAACAGACTTTGATAATTTTTGGTACAAATATTTCCTACACAACTTGCCATCAAATGACCATTCAGTTTCCCACCTCACCCAACGTTTGTTCCTGCACTACCTGGGGAGAGCACAACCAGCGAAATGATACTTTTTATCCAATGCGATGTGATTGCTTAATTAACATAACACGTAAAAACATATTCTGTTCACATTTCTAACACTGTGGCTGACATTTCATTCCGTTGTCCATTTTTCAACTGTCTGCAGTAAAAATGCTTGAAGTGTAAGCCCACTATGCGAACACAGGCAAGGAGACGCTTTCTCCATTCATTGACAACAGTATCGATAATGTTCTGCTCCAGACGAACCCAGGCTCTACCAATCGCTTTTTGACTTTGCAAACATTCCTAAACAACTTCATCTGGTAGACAAACTGCTGCAAGACCTGCTGTTGGGACCGACAAATTAGGATAGATGGAATTTATTGACGTTTTTTCATTCATTTTAACACGTATTATGCTTCTTTTTCTTTCCCCGGGTAGTACAAAAGCAGACGTTGGGTAAGGTGGAAACTAAAACATTTATTTAATAGCCAGTTGTATTGAAAATATTTCTGCCAAATATCATTAAAATCTGCTGATTTTTGTTCAAGGCACAATCGATAGTGTTGGGGATGTTTTTTTCAGGTTTTCTTTTATTTTAACACATATTTCGCTTGATCTGCTTTCCCTAGGTAGTGCAGAAGCATACATTAGGTAAAATGGAAAACTAAACAATTATTTGATGCCAAGTTGAGTCGAAAATATTTGTACCAAAAATTATTAGAATCTGATAACTGATTTTCAAGTTACAGTCGAAAATGTCGGGGATACTTTTATTGATTTTCGTTTGCATTGTGGTTAGCGACATAACACCAATGATGAACGGCATCGTTTCGCCATATGCTTCACTGACCTCGTGAACAGTTGTAGAGCTCGCCCTTCCAGACGGAATTCCTGCACGTGAGGAAGTAAGTTTCTCCGGTGAGATTGCAGCGCACCATGACCGTGTTACCGGTACGACGCACCCACGCGTTGGCGACGTGCGCTAGATCCGCGCAGCCGAACGCTAAACACGCACCAACCCATGCACGCAGCATACGCAACGTTAAAGCTGAAAAGATTAAAGGTGGTGTATAGCTATTTATAGGAAACCCGTCTCAGAGCTACGCAGCGTCACCTGCCGTATGGGATCACACAGTGTTATCTGCCACCCGACACAGGTAAACGCGCCCCGCTTGAACGAAACACCTCCAGTGTGGCACTGGCCTTAGACCCCAACTCCACCTGCTGCGACTTGTCGTGGACTTGCTGTACAGGTTAATGTACAACAAGCCCACAAGAAATCGAATTAATCGAGTTAGAGCTTTAAGGCGCGTACACAGCGACATAACTGAACTGAACTGAATTGAACTAAACTGACCAATGAGCATGCAGTAATGGCACATTAGTCAGTTCAGTTCAGTTATGTCGCTGTGTACGCTCCTTTAGACAGCTGAAGGCATCATATTTTATCATTTTGACGACACGACCCAGCTCTGTTTAACAGCATCTCTCTGATTCACGTATAAATCCGGCAAGGTTCACAGGGGGTGAAAATGGCTACTTCCGAGACGTGTCAATTTAAGTTGTTCATTTTAACTGTTGGAGACCCAATGCATAAAAGCGATTAGCTAAATTTTATGTTTAATAACTCAAGTCGCATGTGCTTTTCTGTTACTGCTGCATACTGTCCGTCGGCGTAATTGAATTTAATTGAATGGATTTGTGTTATTCTCGAGCGGTACATCTAGTGGCAATCAATATACTGTTCACTTCACTAAGGCAACAGATCGTCGACGTATTAACTTACTGTTGGAACGTGCGAAACGTCATGGTTACTGTATGCCAGACTTGCCAACTTCTGAAGAACTATGTGATGCCGCAGACGATCAACTGTTTAACAAAACTGTTTCAAACTGCAACCATGTTTTACACAGTCTATTGCCACCATCATCTACAGCGTCGCAGCACTATAATCTTAGGCGTCGTATGCACACACTTTCGCTTCCCGAGCATGGCACATATTTATCTGACTGTAATTTTGTCATTCGTATGCTATATAAACACAGTTATTAAGTTTTAAACGTCGTTTTTAGGCCTATCACATCAGGACTTTTATCATATTTTTACTAGTTAGGCCTACTAGATTTTAGGGAGTCACACATTCCAATTTTGTTGCTGTTATGCTGTTGTTCAATTGACGTGCTTGTTTCTGCAACATTTGTACATAGTTTTGTGGACTTTTTTTAAAACTCTTATATTTACTGTATGTTAGGCCTACATTGTGCACATGGTTGCGTTCTGTCAAGTTAATGTATTAAACGAATATGATGATGATGATGATGATGATGATGATGGCAATTAAAGGGCTTCGGTTTCTGAAAGACTTCGTATATATGCAAGCTCTTCGCGAAGGC
>Ga0209367_1002281_pt1 | contig 25158 bp, 15 predicted proteins | sample WorMetLIZISLAND2_FD_187412 | JGI IMG/M metagenome (GOLD analysis project Ga0209367, IMG submission 187412) | Marine gutless worms symbiont microbial communities from Max Planck institute for Marine Microbiology, Germany - Olavius geniculatus... ... | reverse complement strand
ATTTTGTCTCAATCAGATCAGGGGTTTTGATTCTGTGGGGGGTCGAATTTTTGGCTTTCCCATAAAAAAGAGAAGTCGCCGTTAACACAGGGCTTGAACTACCGTTCAGCCTGTGATGTAATGCTGCAGTTTAGCTTTGTAAAATAATTGCGAGCCCTCATACTCTATCCCTAACCCCTTATCATAACCCCATAACCATAAGACCATAGACCACATACATCTGAGATGGCTAGAAGACTGCGAGTTCCCACTACTTGTTGACTGCAGTTATTTTACTAAGCTAAACTGCAGCATTACCAACCTTGGCACAGATATGATTACTGACATAACCATGCAACAAGTAAGCTTAGAACAATATAACACTGAAAAGCATTCAGTCAAAAATATGCTGTTCAAATGAAAATGGCCAAATATGCTGTTGTATGCAACGATTAACACAGATAAATTGTAAAACATGGCATTTATACAATCTTGTCTGCTCCGCATTTAATGATTCCTGTTTACAACTCTCTGTCACAGAATATGGCAGTCAGTAAGTAAAATTATCTCACTTAACTCAAATGTTCGTCCGTGACGTTTGTCCGTGACGTTCGTCTGTGACAGCCATAACACTGAGCTTAAATTTTGCTTTGCAGAAGTGGTTGCTGGTATCTGTTCTGCTTAGCAATTGTGCTGTGTATATGGCATATGAGACATTTCTCCTGAAGCCTCTCAGAGCTGTATGAAAAATAAGCTCTAAAATGTCACGAACAAACATTGGATTTATGGCCCGAGAAAGTATGAGTAATACGGCAAAACCTAGAAATTAAAATTTTATACTGAATTGGCTGTATGTAGGCAAGGATATAAGGATTAAGTTAAAAATACCACTGGGTAAATTATTCTTTTACTGTTGAATAGAACTTTGAGTAAAATCGCAATGTGCGTGAAAACTGTTTCATATCGCCACAGAGCCGCATTACATTAATCACTTACGGTGTGTGGCTGTAGCTTCTAATTATTCTTTATATGTTAGATACTGAAAGTCCTATTAATCCTGGTCACAGTAGTGTATAATATATTGCTTTTACAGTTATTCTGGAAAACACCATATAGGTTGACGTTGGCATGGAATTGCCCAAATATATTATATGGCATGCCACTGAATTACAAAAACATGCATGTGAAAGAAGCAAGGTGATATTCTGATCAAAAATTATAGGGTACAGTACAGGGAAGAAGATTATTACTAATTATGCAGAAACTATTGGACAAAAGATGGATCAACAATGGTATCATTAATGATTAGTATGTTGGACTTACTATTGAGAGGTTGTGTGTTCGTTCAGCTCCCAATCTGGCCATTGTCAAATGATTACTACTTGGATCGGTGACTGTCTGCAGAGAGGAAAACTATCTCGCTATATAACCTAGCACCAAGATTAACTCAGCCTTCCATCCCTCCATAGTAGGTTATTCAAGTACCGGTACTGTCCTGTCTGGATGCGGTTAAGGTGGAACGCGTTCACGTGTGTCGGGTGGCAGGTAACACTGTGTGATCCCATATGGCAGGTGATGCTCCGTAGCTCTGACACAGGTTTCTCATGAAGACCTGTACCATTTAATAAAGAAGATAGATGACCTGTGTGCTAGTCCACTGCGTAAGTGATCCAGTTTGCTTTCACCAAGTTGTAACATCGGGTAAACTGTTAGAACATGACTGGCGCAGAGTGGAGAGAATTTCGCAAACACTTCGGCCAGTTTAGACGCATTGTCCTCATTGGCATCTGTGCTGATTATGAACACGTCACGCTTATCACAATAGACTGTAACATGCCACCAAACAAATTCAACATAGCCACAGGTTTGGAACAAAAATGCAAAAACTTTTCAAAGACTTCCAAGACTCCAAGTACCTCTTATAGACATATTTCAAAAATATTTTATTGGCTAATTTACACCTGTGATGCCAACACAACAACTCAACTCAAATCTCAGTGACAATCGCCAACAGCTGAATTGAGTTGCCGTGTCAGCATCGTATGTGTGTTTTGGCCATATGACATCATGTCATCACACAACAATCAGTTTAACATTAAAGTCACAATGGTTTCCAAAAACACTGAAATGCAAAAACACTCAGAACCTGCTTCTATCAAAATTTTCCTCAACTTTCCAGAGCATATTTGGTTTTCAAGGACTTTCCAGGCAATAAAAATGGCGAAAAATTTCAAGCACTTTCAACAACTTTCAGAAACCTCTGTATACACTAACACACATTTAACAGCTATCTATGTAGGCTATACATCAAAAACTCACACAGACCTTTTTCTGCATCTTGGTCACTGTCTTTCATTACAATCTTTGTTTCTTGCTGAGCAATAACTTCATTTATAGATGCGGCAGCCTCTGACAAGATAGAACCTGAAACCAAAGGCTTATCATTGGACACGTCACTGGACTGTACGGCTGTCGCACAAAGTATGCTGGGTTCAGCTGGTTTGACATCACGAATGATTCTTTGATCGTGTGTAGTAACATTTGCAGCTTGGTTATTACCAGTAACAGTACCAGCAGGTTCAGTTATCATATTACATTCAGCTCCGAACTGCTGTGTTAATACTGGATCTTCTGCAACATTGGATACTACTCGTACGGCATCGGTGGCAACATAATCAAAGTCTGCACTCTTTTTATCCATTTGTTCGCTGTCAATGTTTAACTCATCGCGAGATGCACTTATCCACCGAACACTACTCGGCTCTTTTCCCTTGTCTTTTTCTCGGCTGCGATTGCGATTAAATATTCGCTCCAGAAAACTCATTGTTCATGACCTTATAAAAAATTGAAAATACAGAGCATATCAGTTCTCATGTCAAAAAACCACAGCAATAATCAAAATCAATGTTTACACTTACATTTTCGAACATTACAAAAATATCTCCATGATGTCAGATTTTTCTCACATGCCTCCTAGCAAATCTGGATTTAATTCAGAATGCAAAGCATTTCAAGCAAAGCTGATTCCGAATGCATTTAAGCAAATCAGATCGATTGGATACTTGAAAAAAACACTCATTCATTAATGAACGTGGGACAATGGTAAAAAGTAAATCGGCAGATAATGCATCACTGTTAGGGATACGGTTAAAATTAGGGTTAAAATTGGGGTTAGAGATAGAATTAAAAGATGTTAAAGTAATAAATTACACCCTTATTACAGTGTTGACCCATAGCCGTAAACATGTCATGCATTTTGTCAGCTGATTCTCGTATTATGTAAAACTGTCTCGGCCAGAATACCACACAAACGGCGCAGGTCGACTAATAACATCGAATAAGTATCAGTGAGTTTGACGTAGGCGTACACCTGGATGCCGCAGCTAGCTTACTAACTACCCGGAAATATCTTTTCATTTACATAACTTTCATCGCAAGCTGTCGTTGCTATCGTAATATATTATTATTAATTGATAATCATCAGACATACGTTAGAAACCCACAATTCGCACGTGACAACTGACTAAAACAGAAAAAATAACAGACTAAACTACATCCACCATCAGTTACGAACTGGGAATTCCCCACCTGTGATAACAAACGGAGAATAAATAAGCAAATGTATTTAACTTGACTTTCAAACATAGGCAAAAAGTTCAAAAACAGTTGAAACCATTTGGTCTGTGACTCTGTGGTTAAAACAAAAAATCTTTAAAAATGTTTAAAATGTAGCAAAAGTTGCTATTTATTTTATTTTGATTTTTGTTTTCGGTTTTGGAATCAATATTTTTAAAGTTGCGTGACAAACGAGACTTTGATATAGGCCCATCACTTTTGTACTATTTTTCAATCTATGTAGTACATTGTGCAGTGCTCTCTATGGGGGCGTGGCAGTGGGTGTGAGTTTTGTAAGTTAAGTTTTGTAACTGTAAATTTATAATTATTGTCATTATGGTAAGTGTTTATAGACATATTATTGTTAACAACAAAGCTGTGCTTATTTCTGATATGACGTTTTTAGATGACATTCGAATATGGTGACGTAATTTCTGTTCGAGTGACTCGAAGATATCATGGGCGTGGTCACTACATGACATACAAGTGACAAGCACAACGTCTGGGAAAAAAGCCTTCCAACCGATGACGCGACACAATCGTATTTCACGAATCTGCATTAACTGTGGACATTAATATCCTACAATTACACATCAATTAACCAACACCATTCATCTGAATTGCTTTAAAACTGAATAAGCTGCATTATACAAATACATTGTTACGAAATAAAAGTTAATTACGACAGCGAAGAGAAAAAAGTTGCAAAAAGTATGCATGCATATGGACTCGAACTTGAGATTTTTCGCGCAGCAGATGCATACGATGGACTGTGCATTGCTCTCGTCAAGGCTGCTTCAATAGCACTATTTATGTAAGCCCCATATAGCCTGATAGTCGTGCTATATATAGCCCGCTAGCCATACTACTACCACACGATTGGTTGGAAGGATATTTTCCAGACGTTTTACAGAACCGCTTTTGACAAGTGTTGCATACAGAGCCATTTTCGCATGGCCCTCGAATGCACGCCATACCTTTACCCTGTGCAGTCGATTTAGTTTCCAAATTTGATTCTGAGGTCTGAGCCATGTATAACAAGGCTACGTATTGGGTATATTTCACGGTGTCACGAAACACCACATTGGCCACAAAAGCACCAATCATGATCATATGAAGTTCCGAAGATTAAGGTTAGCAGTGGGAGTTAATGTTGGTGTTAACGATCTGATTTGATCGTATCTTTGGTGCCGGTGTGGTAGGTGCTACCCGGTACTTGTGAACGCGCCCTGCCTTAACCCCTGGCAAACAGTCCTGTACTCGATTTACCTACCACAGAGTGATGGATGTCTTTTGTGGCTGGTTATATACCACAGACAGTTGCCCATTTAAGTAGTAATCATATGATAGTGACCTGACCGGGAGTTTAACCAACAATCTTATGATCATAAGCTCAGCATCTTAACCATTATGCTAGCAAGCCACCTATAAGGTACAATTCAAGTTGAACTATGTTCTAATTACAGGACAGTTCGCAGACGTCAGACGATGTTGACACGACAAGTCCTTCAACCTCAACGTCCAGAGAGTCATCACCACAGCACCACAAGGGATCAAAGTCATCATATAAAGTCTTCCAGCCTCTGTTCGCAGTGACGGTGTCCAACCCTGCGAAGAATGGAGATGCCATACAGTACACCATCAACACCACGCTACTACTGCAACCACGTGCTGATGATACTGCTAAAAGTGATACTACTACTACACAACAACTACAACAGGCTGATGGGGGAGAGAATGGGGATACTAATACTACAGCAGTCATAGTCAGTCGACAGTTTGAGGATTTTGAGTACTTGCATCATTGCTTGCAAACTGAGAACCCAAATGATGGCATCATTGTTAGTATACCACTAGTATTAACACTGCTACTACTACTACTATTACTACTACTACTACTACTACTACTACTATCACTTAGACTACTACTACGCTATTGTGCTGATATAACAAGCGGCTGTTTGTCTAACTTCTAAACTTTCCAGCATGCAAAAAGTGCTCTAATGTAGGCTGTTGATTCACTTCAGTTTACTACTACTATGACTACTACTACCAAGATTACTACTACAGTATTGTGCTGTTATAACAAGCATGGCTGTCTGTCTACATAACTTCTGAACTTTCTGCTATGTGAAAATGCTCTAAAATAGGTTTATGGTCAGGGCTTTGCTTTGGACCCCACTGCAGGAGCTTACAGCACTCTCAAGGACTCGATAGCTGGATTAAACAGAGCCCACTTTTAAGGGGAATGGAGGACAGGCATTGTGCCTGGGTAGAAAATGCCTGGAACTTAATTGCTGATCTGTTGTCTGTCTCATCATATCAGCATTGACATGAAATGACAGGCTATGGGGTAAAGAGCAAAGTCTAATGTGGCTGAGTGGGTGGTGGTATGTCTGCTGGCTGCATGATTGATCTAATTGTTTGTTATCTAACCCAATCCTTTAAGCCTAGATTACTATTTCAAACTTCTTGGTAGGGAAATTTTGCAATGAGTACTAGCTTACAGGCTGTGAGGTGAAAGCTAAGGCCTAATGTGACCGAGTGGTATGGTGGTATGTTTGCTAGCCACACTGCTGATCTAACTGTCTGTCATTAGATGCCGGCACTGCCAGCACGTCCGGTCGTTGATGCTAAAGACTTGGAGCTCAAGTCTAAGAAACAACTTGGCTTGACATCCAAGACTTTGATTTCTGACGAGCTTCATAAAGATTGTCTTCTTTTAGAAAGGTGTGTCCATTCGGCTGAAATATTTCTGGTTTCTGAGTATGCTATTTGTGATATTTGACTTTGGTAGTATTACTTGTTTTCATTGTCATTTGCTATCGTTACCTGCCATCAACACAGGTGAACACATCCAGCTTAACCTCATCGAGACAGACTGGTACTCAATTTATTTATCCAGAGGGATGGAAGGCAGAGTTGACCTGATGGTTGGTTGTAAAGGTAAAGAAAAGGTAAAGGTGGTGTATAACTCATAATAGGAAACTTCTCACAGAGCTACGGAGCATCACCTGCCATATGGGATCACGCAGTGTTATCTGCCATCTGACATGGGTGAACGTGCCCCATTTTATCCCCAGTCAGACATATTGGTACTTGATTTACCTACCCTAAAGGGATGAAAGGCTAAGTTGACTTGGTTGGTTGGTTGTATACTGAGATGGTTTAACTGATTGCAGACAGTCACCTATCCAATTAGTAACCGCTTGATTGCAACTCGACCGGGAGTCAGACCAACGATTTTTTAGTCGTGAGTCTTAACCATTGCACTATTCAGTATACTTTTTCAGCCTGAGTCAGCATCAGTCAAAGCATACGCAATGCTGGTTATTGTTACAGATGTCAACACAGTATAGTCTGTCCATCTGTCTGTCTAATGTCCATTTACCTATCACACTTGTGCATTCTGCTAAACCATTGGATGGGATGACATGGCAACGAGATGGTTAGTTAGTTTCTAAGACTAATAATTAGCGATTGCAATCTCGGGATCCCGGCTTTTTTCACCAGTCTTGAATCACAAGATTGGGATATCCCGGGATTGGTGGCATTCCAATCTTGATATATATGGGGATTACAAAAATGTACTTTTTCAATTATTAGATGATAAAATAGCAAGAAAATTATTCCTGCATGCAAAAGTGCTTTTTGTGTACTGTGGGCTGCGTTTTGACAATCACTCTTTACACCTTCCCATAAGATTATACTGCATGCTATCTACATGAATTCAATTTATTGATGCTTATATCCGTTGTCTTCATGCATGATGCAGATATGTTCATCTTGTGGTAGGGTCTGTGTACTTGTTGCATAAAACTGTTGCAGATTTGTTGCAAAACTGTTGCAGATATCTGCAGTTGGTGGTTGGTCATGAAATCTTGGGACGTAGTTCCTGTCTTAAAGAGTTTCTCTTACAAACGAAGGTGACAAAGGCTCAATGGTGCTTTTCCTCATTGTAAATTAAGCTGAAATAAATGAAAGGTTTTTGGAAGATTTTGAAGATCTTTGCTGAGATTTTTTTTCTCTGTTGTCTTTTTTTGTTGTTTGTGTGAGTTCATGAAGGCAGCGAGCAACTTTTATGAAAGTGAAAGAATTAAATTAAATTAAATTAAATAGACAAGCGATTAAACAACTAACCCTTCAGTTGAATTGTTGCATCTTTAGCAAAATTCATAGTTGAAATGTGAACAATTTTTGTTTTTTGTGTTTTTGTGTGATTTGCTATTTTTTTTTGTTTTTATCCGTACACATTTTAGGATGTATTTTCAATATTTAAAAAGTATTATGTTAGCCTAGTTTTAGTTGTTAAGTTTTGCGATTCAGCAGTCTTGGAGATGCTACAAAAACCGTTTTAATTTGTAGTTATATTTGTTTGTTTATAATGTTTATTTGTCTACGCGACTGTAGGCTCCAGTTGGCATATCAGTAAAACCCGGAATCTTTGGGAAACTTTGGTCGGCAGCGGAAATTGCACGCAAAGCCAACCACGCTGTAAGTTGTTTGCTTCTGATATTGCTCCCGTCGTTATTGTGCGCTAATCTCTGCTGCTGTGGAAAAGCATTATGATGTCTGAAAGGGCAAAAACAGCCGAAATTCAGTGCAGTTTTACCCAGCTTTAGATTGTGATCGTGAATATATCCAGAACAGACCAAAATATTGACAAGTGTCGAAGATGGTGTTATCGGTGTTACAGTCTTTTTCATGTTTGAGGAAAGAAACTTGTTGATCTTTGGTCCACTAACCACAAAGTTCAGTTGTCGCATTTTGATCTACCCAAGATTGACACTACATGTGATGTTTAGGCTGATAGGATTGTGTTTGGGCCACATGACTGCCAGGAGCGGAATTTTAACTCTTAAATTATCTCTCTGGTCGGACTTACGGCACCGGCTGGCCTCACGTTGGGCTTTGTCCCAAAATTCTAGTTGTTTATTTAGTTGTGTATTTTATCGGTAGTGTTTATACTGTTGCCTATTCTACTATTATTTTCTGCTTTGTTTATTGTATCATTTATTAACGGTTTACTGCTTGTTTATTTCATAGTTTATTCTTTTGTATATTGTAATATTTATTGTATCATTTATCGTATTATTTGTTTTGTTGATTGCGGCATTGTTCACTGTATTGTTTATTATATCATTTATCATTTGTTGTTAATTTTATTGCGTATTCTACTATCTCTGTATTTCAGGACATTGATGATCATTTTCAGAGTGTAAGAGACATGGCTAACAGCCAGGCAGCCGGCATACAGCAGACTTCCAGTGTTAGTTTTTGTTTTTTTATTCCACCCTTTTAGTCTTATTTATTTTTATGCCTACATCAACCTAGTGGTCGGAAGCATTATGTCTGTCTCCAGAGTGTTCGTGCATTCGTGCATGCTTGAGTCCTGAACAAACATAGTTAGCACAATATCTTGGGTATTTCTTGATGGAATTTGACCAAACATTTACCACAAATGGACTTTGGGGCGACGATGAAGGTGTCAGATTTTGGGGTGAAACGGCCAAGGTCACAGTGGAGTCATATATGTCCCAAAATGCACTTTTTAGTTTTGTAGTTTGTTTCACTTTGGCAGAGGCATAATAGACGACAGTCGTAACCACCATCTGGTTTGTACTTTTTTCTGTTAATGATAATGATAATGATAATGTCTAACAGTGTCAACTTACAACAGAGCTGAACAGTCTATAACAATAAAATACGTTTAAATAAATGTTATGTTTTCTTTTTCTTAGCATGCAGCTTTTTAGAGAATAGAAAATTATTGTGTCGATTCTTGTGTTTTGAGTTTTCTGGACTGCGTGTTCGATGCATCATGGAGTTGCAAAACTTGATGATGATTGATTAGATTAGCGTTTGCTGCGTCTGCCAGTGTTGTGATGCAATTTTTAAAAAATTATTTTTTGTATTAGTTTGTTAATTAATTATTTGACTAGCTGACTAAAATGAAGTTATTTTGTTGTGTTTTGTAGGCGTTTAACCACGTTGTGCATTGTCAACAGAGTGAGTGATGTATTAGTCTCTCTCTCTCTCATTCCCGGTCAGGGGGGGCTGGTCACCACCTGAATCTGCTCCAAGAAATCTCAGTGTGTGCTGTGTATTAGGGTTAGATTTGCCGTTAGTCACTATTATCACAGCAGTAACATTTATTAACAGTTAATTTGTTTAGAATCAGTTTAATAGAATCAGGTTATCAACGGTTAGTCGCATTTCAGTTGACGCAATATTTTTTATTGTTATGAGTACAGCAATGTATGACTAATTTATTGTGTGTCGTCTGTCCAATGGACAGAGTATGCATCCATGCGTCCAACGTTTGAGGCTTCATATCTCCATAAAGGTGCCAGATAGATGCATGGTCACAATGGACCATCCATAGGAAGTGGCTTATCGCGAGTCAAGTGGTCACGTGACCGATGATGCCACGTGACCCCAAAAGGTGATGGTTGTGACTCAATTATCTTTGAGGCCTGTGCTATGTCTTCATAATGGTGCCAGATAGATGCATGGTCACAATGGACCACCCATAGGAAGTGGCCCATCGCGAGTCGAGGGGTCACATGACCGATGACGCGGTTGACGCCACGTGACCCCAAAAGGTCAAGGTTGTGACCCAGTTATTTTTGAGGCGCCATATCTCCATAACGGTGCAATGTAGATTCATGGTAATAAACTCACAATGGACCACCCTGGAGGTTTATTAAACCACTCATGATGCATCGAATGGTCCCATGACTTGACGATGTTAATTGTTTAGTTATAATAATAGCGAAAGATGACAATAACATTTCTGCTGTACATTTTTAAATTAATCTGTTTAATTTTTACCACTGGTCTTTACAAGTCACTGATTTTATTTATATGGACTTATAGGCTTACTGTAAGCTATCGAGATGCATTGGACAGACTCCGTGTTCATTTGAACATTATCTTGTTGCTAATAATAATTGCAGTATCAACAATCAATTATTGTTATTATTTTGTAGAAATAATGAAACCATTTATATTGCAGTCAGTCATTTGCTTAGTGCATTGATCGAAGAGAATTATGGCTATTATATTAGTTTGCCCCTGGCTGATGTGCTGAATTCTAGGCTATTACTGTCGGCGATAATAATGACAGTATTGTTTTAAGCATCGTCGTTACGTCTGTTTCTCAGTTTCTTTGCCAACATGATAATGCAAATGAACCGCTGCACTTAGCTGGATGAAATTTTGCACGAAAATACATCTTGACAACCTCAATAACTCTGCTAGATTTCAAATTTCAAGGTCATAGGTCAAAGTTCAGCTTTACATGACATGATTTTCCGATCTTTTGCCATTGCAGGATAGGGCAAAGAAGTTTGTTACCGTAGCAGGATTACGGATTAAGTTACAGACAGATTTGACTGAAATTTTCAGGGATTGTTACGTTTGGTGAAATTTCCTGGGACATAATTTTTACCGCTGGATTTATTCATTTATGGTGCATTATGCATGTAGGAGTGGGCATGGCTTATGGTGATATGTCAATAGTGCTGTCGTCATGTACTCCGGCTAAATCATCTGACCAATCACAGCCTGATGCCGACAGGTATGTCTATCTGTCTTGTCTGTTTATTTCTCTATCCCTCTATGTGTTTATCTATTTCTAATAAATCTACTGTGTAGCAGATTCACAGATCTATTACTATTATTATTATTTATTATCTGTTACCTAGGCCTTAGTCCTTTGCCATACATTCCTTAAAAACCTTGTATGCTTAACGTTTTTATTGGATTCTCCAAAATAATTTTGCATTGTTCAGTTTGTTATCAAAGTTTTACTGAAAAGGCTGTTTGCATCTAGTTTGCTATGCTGCAGTATCTCTACTTCAATTTTTATGATAATTGTCAGAAAAGTTTCTTCATGTCATAAAATTTTTGCCAAAAATACAACATTTGGGGCTGAAAGTCCTCATTTTGTGGAAATTTATGGCCAAAAATGAAACTTTGAGCACCTTATTTTTACACGCAACAGCATCGCAATTCTGTCTGTCCGTCTGTCTGTCACACGGGTGGAACAGTCAAAAGCGGTACAAGCTAAGGTCACCAAATCTCCACCATCGGCTGCCTGGAAGACTCTAGTTTCAGGTACCGTAAAGCTTTTCCATAAATTCGAAGGGGGTCACCCCGAACAAGGGAGCTAAATGACAGGGGGGTGGGCAAAATTTGTGATTTTTGGCCAATAAGTTGCTGTATCTCAGTAACGGTGCGAGATAGGGCCTAGGTTACTATCAATCACTAATAGGAAGTCGTACACTGGCTCTTGATTGGCGCTGAATTCAATGACTTTGAATGATTTTGAACGTCAAAATATGGGGTTTTATGAATTTTTTTGCCAATTTCGGGCTGCAACAGAAGTCTATATCATTCACAAGGTGGCGACACTGAACTATTGTTATGCGATCCAGATGGAGAATTTGGTATTTGTATATTAACTTAGCGTGAACACTCCAATCTTCAGCTAAACTACTGAACTGGAACTGCTATAGGCTTTCGCGCATCTCCTGAGCATTAGCTCAAATTTCTTGTTTAACAAATGATGCCACTGTTTGTTCTCACAGTACTACACTGTGTCTCACAAAATCATCCCGAAGGTTTTTGATTGTAATCTGAAGAAGGATCATCAGATTTTAATAGTTTTCAGTACAAATATTTCTCAGGCAACTGACCATTAAATAACAATTCAGTTTCCCACCTCACACAACGTTTGTTTCTGCACTACCTGGGGAAAACACAACCAGCGAAATATCACTGTTTTATCCAATGCGATATGATTGCTTAGTTAACATAACGGGTAAAAGCACATTTTGTTCCCATTTCTGGCACTTTGGCTGACATTTCATCCAGTTGCCTATTTTTCAACTGCCTGCAGTAAAATTGCTTGAAGTGTTCACTTGACAGCAGTATCGATAAAGTTCTGCTCCAGACCAATGCAGGCTGTACCAGTCACTTCTTGACTTTACAAACAGTCTTAAACTTCACCTGGTAGACACACTGCTGCAAGACAGTCAAACCTTGTAATAGACCAGCTGTTAAGGCCAACAGGTTAGGATAGAGGGAATTTATTGACGTTTTTTCGTTTATTTTAACACGTATTATGCTTGCTCTGCTTTCCCAAGGTAGTGCAAAAGCAGACGTTGGGTAAGGTGGAAACTAAAACATTTATTTAATAGCCAGTTGTGTCCGAAATATGTCTGTCAAAAGTTATTAAAGTCTGCTAATGTTTGTTCAAAGCACGATCGATAATGTTGGGAATGTGTTTTAGGTTTTCTTTTATTGTAATACATATTGCACTTGATCTGCTTTCTCTAGGTACTGCAGAAGCATACATTAGGTGAAGTGGGAAACTGAACGGTCATTTGATGGCAAGTTGTGTCAGAAATATTCCTACTAAAAATTATCAAAATCTGATAATTTGTTTCTAAGTTACATTCAGAAATGTCAGGGATGTTTTTTGGGGACACAGTGTAGTGTGTCTAGCATTTTAGAGGTTTTTTTACGAGAATGCACTATGCAGGGTGGGCCAAAAAAACCGGACGTGTTTGAGCGTTGATAACTCAGTGATGGTTAGTGGTAGAACAACGTGTAATACGTCAAAAGTTTCAGAATGCTGTAAAGAATAAACAACAAATTTGGATAGTGAAGCATTTAAATATTCTTTGCCTAATTTGCATAAATATTCATCACCTCCGAAATTCTGCCAAATCTGACTGTAACACATGGATTTAACATAGACATTTGAGCTTTTATAACTCAGCGATGTTTATTGATGGAAAGGTGCATAGTATGCCAAAAGTTTCAAAATTGTGTACAGAAAAAGGGTACAACTTGCATGTCTCAGCATTTAAATATTCTTTGCCTGATTTACACAAATCTGCTCCACCCCTAATATCATGCTAAATTGGCAGTAACGCATAAATTTAAGTTGATTTTCATTCAGCATACAGTGAAATATCAACAATCATTAACACATACGTTTAGTTTAGATGAAATTCGACATAGGCAGTTGCCCAGCTTTTGCATTCATAACCGTCATCAGTCCTTTTAGGCAGCAGATTGATCGCTGGAGTCAATGTGTTCAGGATCAGCTGAGCCTGGGCAGCATTTGACTAGCCTACGTTTTAGCTAGTCAGTTTCTGAAATTTTGTGACCATGCTATCTGTTGCAATGCCCCCACACTGAATAATTCACAGAATTTAAATCTGGACTTTTTGGCAGTGAGTTTTTGAGTTCAATGAACTCGGGCACATGGGAGTACAGGCAAATGCCTAATTTCAGGGGTAATGAAGATTTATGCAAATTACGCAAAGAATATTTAAATGATTTGGTATGCAAGTTCGGCCCTTTTTGTCTCTAACGTTCTAAAACTTTTGACATATCGCACGCCTTTCTACGGGTAACCATCGTTGAGTTATCAACGCTCAAACAGGTCCGGTTTTTGTGGCCCACCCTATATAAGCCCACTTCCGAGATTTGTCAGTCGACACTCTGTGTGTATTTCTGTCCCTGGTCCGTTAGGCTGCCCACTGCATATGGTCTAATAATGTATTATGTGTGGTCTGTATGTCTGTCTTTGCGTGTGTCATCTGTCAGATTGCTGCGGAAGTTAGGTGAAGCTGTTGACAATGCCAAGGTCTGTTCGCTTAACCCTCATGTGATTTTCTTTATTTCATTACGTTTATTTTGATAGTAATTTCTTTTCATTTTATTTAGTATAAAGTAGTGATTTAATTTTTACAGAAATACTTTGCGTGAACCCAACAAGCCTGTGTGCTCTGGGACTCAGTTATCTCCGGTGCTGATTTCTCAGTTTGCTTCAGTTTGAATAATTATCAGTTTTTGTTTGTTTTTATTAAGATGATTTTTTTCTTTCATTCAGGGCCAGCTTTGAACCTGACCACTGTAAAAATGTGGGGTCATCACACAGATTTTCCAACACTGTAATTTGGCGTTACAACTGTTTGCAATTTTGCTGATTTGAAATACAGTTTTTTGGCATTGTTTTTGACCCAGAAAATATCGTGTTGCATTAGTAGAACTTTGAAATGTCACAACAGGCTGTTACACGCTGGAAAATTTTGTGCTGCTGTTGGGCATTTCCTGGCATGTGGAGGCCTTTTTTTTGTTGGGCCCCTGCTTGTTGCGGTTCTATCTGTGAGATTTTTTGAGCCAAATATGTCTTAATTTCGATTGATTTCACTTCTACAGTGAGACCATCTAACCGAAATTTCCATGGAAAACCGTCGTTGAAATGGTGTCCATTTATGTTTGACTATTTCTGTTGGCAGCATGGAATTGATGCCGAGGTCGCCGGCGATGAAAACACTCTAGGGTTGTGGCTCGATATCTATGCACGATACTCATTAAATGTCAAGGTAAACAGTTATTTATTTATCCATTTATTTACATTTATCTCAGCTTCTGGCTTAATAACTGACGTACCAAGGGTTATGCTTTCAGACTGTGTGCAGGAAAAATAATCCACTCCCGTTTTTAAAAATATTTTCTTGGAAAATGTGTGGATTTATATGACATTTTCAAAGAGTGTTTTTGATGAATTAAGTATACCATCAACGTCAAAGTTTTTCTGAGTTTTTTTCCAAGTACAATCTAGGAAGTTTTTCATGTTAGCCCCAAGCTAGTTGCTGTAGCGCTGTCATTGTAGGAATGTATACTTTGCATGTATTGTTTTGATCCAGGAAATGCTGTTTAAAAGAACGTGTCTGCTCATCAACTATGAAGATGCCAACCGAGCGCTGGATAAAGCTAAACCCGCAAAGAAATTCACGGTAAGTTCTTGCTTATATGCTTACTTAAAACTAGCAATTAAAACTAAATTGTCTTCTTGTCATTTAAAGTTATTATGCAGTAATGCAGTAACAGTTTGATCAATTAATATTTGTATGCAATATTTAGTGCTGCGGCAGACGTGGGAGTTTTGTGTTTTCGTTATTTAGTGCTATGACAGACATCTGAGTTTGATGTGTTTTCAGTACCTACAGCTATGATAGACGTGTGTATTTTGATGTGTGTCCAGCAGTCAGTGCTATGACGGACATACAAGTTTGATGTTTTTCTTAATACTCATTACTATGACAAGACATGTGTGTTTGTCTACTGTTGAAGTTTTCAGTGTTTGGTGCAGTGACAAACGTGTGTGTTTTTTCCAGTTATGCAGGTGTTGTCAATATTTAAAGCTGTGACAGACGTGTGTGTTTGGTGTGTTTCTTAGTGCTCAGTACTATGACAGACGTGCTGTTTTTGCAGTTGTTTATGTGGATGAAGTCAAGTTGTCAGTATTTAGTGCAGTGATAGACATGTGCATTTCTAGTAGTCAGTGCTATTTCAGATGTGTGTGTTTTTCCAATTGTGTAGATGGAGTGACAGACATGTGTGTTCTGACATTTTGTCAGTACTCAGTGATATAGTAGACTTGTGAGTTTGATGTGTTTTCAGTACTCAGGGCATTATGAGAGAGCCCCCTGTCCTCCAATAGACAGCATTCTGAGATTAACGACTGTCTGGAGGATAATAGGGAATATTATTAGAACTTCCATTACCATTACGTATGCACAATTTTTATAATGGAGTTCTTACAATTTTAGGTTTAGGTAGTTTTTGGTGTTTTGTGTTTCATAAAGGTTAAACTTACTGTTCTATTACTATGTGTTTGTGTGCATTCTGCCTGGAATGGCTGTCCTCAAAATGACTTATACTGTGTCAGGTGGGACGTTAAACCAGACTCACTCACTCACTCATGCAATGACAGGCGTGGGTATTCGTGGCTCTGTAGATGGATAAAGTCAAGTTGTCAGTATTCAATGCAATGACAGACGTGTGAGTTTGTTTTGTTTCTTGTACTCAGGGCAATGATAGATAAGTGAGTATTTGCGGTTGGTTGTCTAGATGGAGGAGGCAAAGTTATCAGCAGAGACTGCGTTGGAGAACTGTTCTGAACTCGCTCGTAGAGAAGTACTTTTGATTTTGTTTATTTTTTATTCATTAGTTATTTCACGCTTTATACAATCATTGAGTCATTTGCAACAGTGAAGAACTGTGAGTGTGGCTAGTCACGTGGCAAATTTTTCGTCGAGTCTTTTAGTGAAAGAATTTTGAAGATCAGTCACAGTTTGGCAGAGGTATGATAAATAATTTCTGCAAAGTATCGTTTTTTATGGGACAGTGTGTAATAGTAATTGTAATAGAAGTGGTAGTAGTAGTAACTGTTGTTGTTGTTGTTGGCATATGACTGACATTGTGTTGCCAGTTTATAGTGATTTGCAGAATTGCCCATTTTAGGACCCGGTTACCCGGTTGCAATTACCTGGGTACCCCGACCCAGTTTTGACTTTGCGTTAGTGAAGTGATATGTACTAACCTAATTACCATTTTTTACAAAGTTAGGTGTTTTATATAAAACTTCCATAGTGTGTCTGTGATACAAAATATGTAAGGTCTGTCAACGTAAATGACTGAAGTTGAATCTCCCTTGCAGTACTTAATTTCATCACAAGGGCTGCAAGAAGCGAGATTTTCATCGGTTTCAGAAGTAACCAGTGCAAAAAGCGGGTACCAATTACTCGGATTTGGAACTGGGTTGTGAATTTTGGAACCGCGAATCCGGGTACCCGGTTCCTGGTACAAATCACTGTTAGTTTACAAGAAACAATCTGTCAGTGTGGTAGTATTAGTTGTAGTCGTAGTTGTTGTTGTTGTTGTTGTTGTAGTTGTTGGCATATGACCGACATCGTATTGCCAGTCTACAAGAGGCACTCTGTCACTTTGCCGAGTCTAAGATCAAGACGGCACGTGATACATATTCTTTGCTGGAACAATCACTAAAACACTTCAAACAACTTGACTCTGAGTAGTAATAGTACACATCACCACCATGCACATGAGGTTCAACAAATTTCTCTGCTTTTGGTTGCTGTTCGTCCCTAGGAAAAAAAGCTGCAACCCTAAAATTTTTATTGGACCTTGAAACATATCAGTGCAGTTTTTGGTATGCTTTCAAAGTTTTACCGAAAATACCGTTCACATTTAGCCTGAAATGTTGCAGTATTTTTGCTCATATTCTCGTGAATACAATAATTTAGTGTGACAGTTTGTTTTTATGAGTTGTTGGGGGTGATATTGCATGATACGTCATGATATAAAAATAAATAATAAGAAAAATTTCCGTCGATGCCCGTCCCTAATTTCCTTTGCCGGCTGCAACTGGAAGCACAGAAATGTTTTCTGCTTAATCACTGCTGGAAATGTTTCGGTGCGGTGCAGAATAAAGCAGTTCAATAATTTTTTTATTCTCACACAGTCAGTGATGGTGTGGTTGGGGGAATTGCTCCCCACCCCCTAAATTTTTGGATGTGAGAAAATTTTTGGAAAATCTGCCTCTTGTCGGAAAATATTTTCATTCAGAAATGCAAAATTTGAAGCTAAAATAAACCTATTTTAGGCAAAAATGCAATTCTGGGCACCCGTAATCTCCTCTGTCGGAAATTTGCGGCTGTTTTTGGAATTCGGAAAATTGCGGCTTCCTGTCCCAACATGACACCGCTGTACATACATGTAATTTTGATTCATTTATTGCTGCTCATAATGTATGTTAATATTATGGTGATGTATGCATGGGTTTTGTGAAATGTTATTGATTGTACTGCAGTTGTACTAATTACCATAATATATTATTTATACTCAAATCCGTTGCTACATTGTGATTTGTTTTTGCTGCTCAAAATGTGTGTTAATGTATGCTAATTTATGCCTGTGTTTTGCATCCATGTGACTACTGATCGTACTGCACTGTAGGCCTATTAATTATCAGTTTACTAAAAAAAGCTTTTGAATGGTTTTGATTTAATTGTACACGGTCATTTGAGACTTGAAGTATAAGAATGAATTTATTTTGGGGTTGGAATCTGATGACCCTTTACTCTAGTTTGCTGCAGGTTTTTTCACCCTCATTATGCGTGTTCAGTACTTCCTTGTCAGTCGTCAGATGGCGCCACTATCACGCCAGTCAGACCATAGGCCTACATCATATTGGCGCAGGTCTGCGCTCTTCTAGTGCTTCTCACTGCTTTTATTATATTTCGCTATATTATGTTGTTTTTTGTGTCGATTTGCTGATATTGTAAGTGGACTATGTCGATCAAGAGAGTGACTGAAATGAAGCCCACGAAGTCGTACTTGTGTTGCAGAACTGTGACAGTAGTAACATAATGGCAGCAAAAACAATTATTTCTAACTACTTGAATATTATTCGGTCGTCAAATAACCGCCTTTTAATGGAATATTGGAACTGCTGCTTCACAGAATTTTTAAAATTTACGTATATGCATTAATTTTTTAATGCGCATTAATTTATTAACGCATTAATGCATTAAGTTAACTCTTTAATTTGACAGCTCTATTATTTTTCAGTTTGTATTGAACTGTGGTTGCTATTCGGCATTTAAAGCCAGAATAGCATTCAAAGCAAAATTTTCGTGATAAAAATGTCAATGACGTGCAACTAACAAAAATTAGTTTAACTATAACTTTATTTTAACTAAAGAAATTAATTAAACTGTTAGCTAGCATCTGCCAGTCACTTTGGCAAAATTATTTAAACTATTAAATAATAACTTTTAGTTGACTTTTACCCATCGCTGGCAAGTGTGTGGCGTTTTGTGTGTAAATTAGTTGTTGTTATTACCTCCGCCAAGGAGGTTATGTTTTTGCCAGACTTTGTTTGTCTGTTTGTCTGTCAGCAAGATAACTCAAAAAGTTTTGTACGGATTTTTCTGAAATTTTCTGGGAATGTCGTGAATGGCAAAAACTACCAGTGATTCAATTTTGGGGGTGATCCAGAAGGAATCCTGAATTCTGGATCACTTTGAAATTTTCGTTACCATTGCTTTCAATGGGGCATAAGGGAAACCGCAGCCAAACCGAAGATGGTGCTGCCACCTAGCGAACAACACGGCCTTGGCGGAGGTGTGCGGGCTGATGTGTTTGTTTAGGCCCATTTGGTTTGCTTTGTTACGTTGTTACAATATCGTACGTGCCAATAAGTACTCGTATATATTATGCCAATCTTGACCACGCGTCTTGCGTTGAAGCTGCTAACTAGGGTGGCTTTTGTCATTATGTGATTGAACCATAATGGCCGCCTCCGTGCACCGCACGCAATCAGCGCAGCGCTTTTTCGTACAACGCAAGAAAGGCAAGCGACACCAAAGTGGACAAAAAACTCAGCTGTCGCTAGGGTCGGCTGACTGTACCGCTTATATCCGAAGACCAGCGTTCGACTCCTGGCCGCTTGAAAAAACGATTTCTCAGAGTGACTATACAGTCTCATACACGCTGTGGTGACGCTGCTATATCGAACGCTATAAAGAACGTTGGGATACGATGCGGTAATTTGCCACACGTGGGTAATGGCTGCAGGCATCAACTTTGCATTCAAGTTTGCGGCGAACCGCTTTAGATAGAGACATGGTTACGTTTGACAGCTTATAGGAACCCGCAATCGCCTTATTCAACGGTATCATCGCTGATCCCCTACGACGTACAGTTTAGCCATAATACCTTGCGATACCTTGCCATGACCTTGCGATATGTTATCAGCTGTTTGATTGCAGACTTCTGCTCGTTGCTGGCCAGTTTTTCGTGAAAAAGGTTGCAGATATGCATGAGCATGCTGCCTATCACAACAAGTACTAGTGACGAGCTTTTTAGTCGTATCAACATCGATGACTTTGAAAGACCCTTAACTTCCATAATAAGGATTTTTTAATTGATTTTTGCGATCTTCGGCTCCTGCGCACACTCCAAAAATGAACTGTGATGAAATGGCTGAAGCTAGGCTGAGAGTTTGCGAACAGGAACTGCTATAGGCTTTCGCGCGCCTCGTGAGCATTAGCTCAAATTTCTTGTATTTTTCGCTGCACCAGACGTCATTCTCCAAATTTTTCAGTGTAGGCATAATGGTTAACGCGTACAGCATTTTGTCATAAACCAAATGGTAATAACGTCAATCTGCAGCAGTTCTAAGTAGCTATAATATATCTGGAATTAATATTTTGCTTTAATCTTTTCTTTAGCAGACGACGTCTATTAACACTTCAAGCTAAGATTGGTATGGAAAAAATCATTTATTGACACCAGTTTTTGCTATTTTGTGTAGTGAACAAGATTTGTGGCTGGCTTAGTAGAGTAATGTAAGCTTAATTAGTCCTCTAGACCAAAGTTTTGGTCTCGAGGCGCCTAGGGGACAAAAAGTCTTGAAAAAAGTTCAGAAAATTTCAAGACATTTTGCTACTTATTACTCAGATATTTTGACAGCAGTTATCAAGTCAAATAATAATAACGTTATGGTAATTTCCTTGTTCGCCATCGACTGGCAGTGACTACCATTCGTTGCACATCATGTGTGTCATATCTAATTATATATTTTCCTTGCACGCCATGAACCTCAGCACCAGTGAAACGAGTTTTCATCAAACACCACGTTATCAGATCAGTTGTTGCATAATTTTATGCTTGCAAAATGCAGTTCAAAAATGCACTAAATATAGACGGTTTTTACGTTTTTTAAATACAGTGACAGAACTGCAAGTCGACATTTTACTGATACCGATATCCTTTTAAACACTTCAATATTGTTGCTACGCGTTCGGTGTTGTTGATAAGCTTACAGTCTGAGTGTGCCTTACACGAGTGCATCATAATAACATATTATACTTTAAAACATGTTGATGTTGCATGGAAAGTGCTAATCTTAGTGTTTACGTCATTCTTACGAACTAAAGCCAGACAACTGTGGGCTGCTCTGTAAGGGTCTAATGTATCTGCGCAATCTTTGCGAGTTCAAGTTTTATTTCTGCAGTAAACCATGGCTCGCGCTGCCACTCGAAATGTGTTACTTTGTTCCAGCCTTTAATTATTTATTCCGGCATTGCCGTTACTGTTCTACTGCTACTACTGCTGCCGCTGCAATTGCGAATACCGGAAAGGCGTAAAACTATGTTCCATATCCCATGCGAACTTGCAGCAAGATCCCTCCCTTTCCTGTCTCCCTTTTCTGTTTTACGTTTTCCCTTCCTTTCTTTCCCTTTTCTTTGCCGTTAAAAAGTACAAACAGAGCCCTATGACAGAACCCTTTCTTTTTTGTTAATGTATCTTACTCCATGTCGAATTCTTGTAAACCATTTTTTGCTGCATTTTATTCGCTTAAGCCCCAACTGCGTCGAATAATGAGCTTCAACGTAGGCCTACAATAAGTTCGCGGCCACTAATTTGACAGGGGAGTTTTGTAATAGATGTCGCACTGTTTTTGCTGCTGTATGTTCTGGCTTTTGACACACATGTGAGCAGGGTCAACGTGCTAAAGCCTAAAGGACGGGTCAACTAGCGTCAAAAATACCAACTGATCGGACGACCGTCCGGACCGCTAGTGTGACCGCTCCTTTAGGCATATTGCACACACATAAACGAAAAGATTAGCGTGGCAGTTAGTCTAAAATAATTATTTTGTCGTCAAACTGAGGCAGTCGCAAATCGATTTCATATGAAATGTGTGGCAATAATTAGCTGATATACGAAAGCGGTTTAGACTATAGTTAGAGCGGCTAATGCTGATTTCGTCAGTTTTTTATGTAAAGGGGTTTTTCGCACCCTCGCCGTTGAAACGAGCACACTTTGCCTGACGCCGCGGCATCATTTGACACAGTCATTCAGTCAGTCGGTCCATCAAATTTTCACGCGGCGTCAGAATTTACTGCGCGAAATGCATACATCTGCATCCACAGCGAAACAACTGAAGTCACGTTTACACTGTTGCGTAATTAATCAAACAACTGCAGTCGGCTGGCTCGTACGGGTGCTGTTTTCGCAACTTTCGGCTGCAGTCGTGCGTGCGTCGTAAAGCAAACGACGGTGTACAGGGTGGGCCAAAAAAGTAAACTATTGCACTTTGTTTATATCTTTGCTAAATATTGATCAATTTTCACATTTTTTCACCAGTGGACTCTGTAAGAAATTTGCTACTCAATGGCATGCACACCACACTTATTATGTCGCTACACTACCTTGTAAAATATAAATATCCGAAAACACACAATATCTACAGATGGAAAGAAGGTCTAGTGGTAAATTTTTAAAGTATTCAACTTAAATGTCAAATAAATTATAGTTAGTGTCAAAAACATTGGTGGATATGTTAAACATTTTTTCAGAGAGTGTTGATTGCCGAGAGAAAAATGGGGAAAGTTTTCATCTGCACCCTTAACAAAACTCCCGCAACCTTTTTCACTGTAAAGATGGGGGAAGAATTTTTGTTGACTGTTGATTGCCCAGTAAAAAAATAAGGTGGGAGTTTTGATCTACACCCGTAACAAAACTCCCACCATATTTAGGTTGTTTATGCTGATTTTTACTGGACGCAAGCTGCGCCCACCAGGTATAGCGATAGAAGATAATGATGATGCTTATGATGATGATTAGTATTATTTTCAAGTCGTATTGCTAACAGTGCTGGCTGCATGAAGATAGTTATCTCGCCTGTAGTCACGCGATACTAACGAGCCGGACATTAAAAGTCATTTGCTGCTGCTGCAAGGCGATTTTCTGTTCGGCTGAAGCAGTAAAGATAAAAACGTCGGCGCCGAGTACCGATATAATATATGGCCATCCGTCCAGTTTCGGAACCTAGCCTATCACTTGTCTCTTTGTTATAATGATATGACTTGAAACTGTTGCCGTCCCAGTAACTTAGTTGATATGAACTGAAAATTGACATACCACTTATATACGCTAGCTGGGTCTTCCTGGCTGTCGCCGAATATCGGGATCCGCCGAAATGTTTACCGCCGCCAAAAATCCGCCGGAAAAAATGTGGCTAGCCGTAATCGCCGGTAATTTTTTGAAATTCATTAGCAGCCGCCAAAAAATCGGCTAACCTGTGTTTTGGTATGTGTTTTTATAATCCTACGCAATTTACACCGGCGACGACGACGCGATTCAAAGTCTGTCGTGACAAAATGTCTGAACTAAACATTTACTCGTGGACTAATTAAAACCACAGTGGCATGCTCATAATAGTAATAATCTGATTTGTGTGTACTTCCACTTGTCGAAAATATTTAGGTTGTTTATGTGCCACGAGAAATTCGTGTTGTAGCTGCGTTTTGGCGAAAATTAGCCGTAACTTTTTTTGGCCGCCGTTTTTTTATTTGTGACAAAATTCGGCTTATCCGAATATTAGCCGTAATTTTGGCTCAACCGGATTTATTTTCCTAAAAAAATATCGGCTAGGACGTCTATTCTAGCTTGCCTTTAGAAAGGTAAATTGAAAATATCGACTGAATCCGTATATATTATCACGTTTAGTTATTCTGCCCACACATGCACAATCTGTCATTACTGTTCAGCCAGATGACAAGTTTATGATCGGACCGCTACTAAAACATAGCACCTCCATTAGCGGAGGTAATTAAACTGCGGCTGAATGAAGCGTTGTAGGAGTGGAATGTCCTATAGCGTGGCAATATAACAGTGTACCATCTCAGTGGCAAATGCAACAGCAGCAGCAGCAAGACTAGCTGGGCCTATTATAGTTGTTATACGAGCGCCTTTCTGTCGTTATGTGACAATGTGAAAACAGGAAAGCCCAGCTGTCGCCAGGGAAGACGCGCTACAGCCTATACTGTTCCTGTTGCAGTACTAACCTTCAAGGTCATCCAAGGTCGATGATTTTATGTCATATGAAAGGGCAGACAGACAGACGGACGGACAGACGACACAACGTGCCATAGACGCTCTACGGCATAGCTGTAGCGCGTCAATATAAAGGCTGTTCGTTTGCTTAATTCGTAGCAGACGATTATAATTCGTTTTGTTACAAACGCAGCAGACGAACGAGCAGCGAAAAGGGCTGCGAATGGACAGCCGTTGGGTCAGCTACGTCAGCTGCGTTTGTTGCGTACTTTGCGTGCGTTGCGTTGGAGGAAAACCCCGCTCAACATGTCACTAGTAAATGCAACAGCAGCAGTAGGCCTAGCAGTAGCTGTTAAACGAACACCTTTCTGCCGCTGTAGCTGACAATGTGACAATTTCGACGCATCAACACCCAGCTAGCTGTCACGTTAGTATTTCATCCACCGCCAACGTTAACTCTTTTTTTCACTGACGCAGCGTCAACATATCCATCACTGCTAAACAGTCCTACCCATAACCGTATTGCTATGCGACCGTCACGCAACCAGTGGCTTCTACTCACCCCCCCCTAAATCTGGAATTGAAATCGGGTGCAACTTTCCCCCTACTTTCGGGCTTAAGTTTCCCCCACTTTGGATTTAAGTTTCCCCTTTTCCTGGGGCTCCTTTCCTCCTCTAAGGAGAAGTTTTGTTAAAGGTGTTGATTGTCCAGTAAAAATAAAGGGGCTGGTTGTAAAAATACGATAAGTTTTGATCTACACTTTTAACAAAACTCCCCCCTATTTTTACTGGGCGCAAGCTGCGCCCATTAGATACTGGGATACAGGCC
>Ga0209367_1002280_pt1 | contig 25163 bp, 19 predicted proteins | sample WorMetLIZISLAND2_FD_187412 | JGI IMG/M metagenome (GOLD analysis project Ga0209367, IMG submission 187412) | Marine gutless worms symbiont microbial communities from Max Planck institute for Marine Microbiology, Germany - Olavius geniculatus... ... | reverse complement strand
AATTTTTCATATTTTTGTGAAAAAATAGGTGAAAATGTTGAATTTAAATTTTGTAACCCCCAAAAGGCACTTCCTTGTGCGAAACCGCGTCATATGAGCTATAGTGCGTTAAAATCAGTTCAGTCGTTTTTTCTGCAGAGGACGGCAAGGAAAAAAAGGAAAGGCACAAAAAGTCACGCAAGCGTTATATTTCACCTATTCGTGGGGAAGCCCCCCGTAAACAGATTTTCACCAAATTTTGCACGTCAGGAGATATGCTGGACCTAATCATCTGTTCAAATTTTGGTATGGAAAAATTATCATAAAACTTACTACGGCGTCTTTCATCCGTAGTACAGGGGCGCCATAACATATAACGAGTATAAAAATATACAATAATAATAAAAAAAGTAAATATGGCAAATAAAACAATAACTATATAGCCTGTACAACACCGCCGTCGACTCTTCCGTACCCATTTCACAACACTGAGTGCCAGTGAAGTTCTAAGACACGTGACATAAACGTATGATATATCTGGCCTGAACAAATTTCTGCACAATACAGTGAAAGATAACATAAACAAATAAAATAAAACTTTCATGCTTCAGTGCTTGTCGGTCGTTGTCCATCGTTTCAACGCGGCTTGCCTAGCTGGCACGTTCCCAATTTATAAGTCCGCACTCTGAGCATTCCAGACATGATTTGATTTCCATTTCCATAGTTTAATATTTCAGCTTAGGAAATTGAGTACCGTGGACGCTGAAAACATTTAAAGCAAAACACGCCCGAATACTTAAAAACTCACAGTGTACATAATAAAATGTTCGCTATACCTGTACGTAGCTTGGGGTGCGACTCTGAAGACGCAGTCGACCCTGTGTCTACAGGTCGTCCGTTGTTAAGCCACTGAATCTCTGGAGTTGGTACGCCGTGAGCGTTACACTGGATTGTAATACTGTTCCCTACGATCACTTGTGGGTTGACTGGCGTGCTCGTGGATTCGTTTATCCGCGGAGGAGCTAAAGATACATGCATAGATGAGACAGATACATGTTTTATTAACATTATTATGATTAGCAGTAAAAGCTCACAATATGGTAGATGTGTACATAACCATAATGCTATATCAGCCCAATGTTTTTTGTCTACATGCATACAGCAACTAAAGTACTTGCTAAACTTTCACAACAGTACTTTTAAGCTTTCTTAAATTCGGTAGGTTGACTGGTGACGTTTTGATATGAAAATTAGCACATTAGTTAGGCTACTCTTTTTCTTGAAAACATTCATGCAACTTCTACTGCTATTATTACTCCTCCAAATGACGTTAGTCTTACTACAAAATTACTACCACAACTAACCAAGATTTTTTTGAGCTGATAATAAACTCTATCACGCCCAGCATCGTTTTCAGTCACTCAACTACTACTACTACTACTACTAAGTACAACACACCGTATACTTTGAGCCGGTAGTGAACCCTATCCTGTCCTGCTGCATTCTCAGCCCTGCACTGATAAGTTCCGCTGTCATTCAAACTGGATGACTCGATCTCCAGCTTAGCTCCATCGTCCAGGATACTGACTCCAACGCTCTGGGGACTAGGATTATCCGGATCCAGAAGGGTTCCGTCTTTGTACCAGGTGATGGTGGGCCGCGGAACGCCGACCACTTCACAGGGTAACGTCTTGCTGCGATTCACGATCACAGTTGGATAGAAGTCGACGCCGCTACGTTCAATACGCGCCGCGACTATACACATCACAACATTTCTACAGATTTAATAACAACAACAAACGACTAGCAGCACAACAGCAACTACAACAAAAAGCCCAACTGTTGCTAGAATAGCCGACCGTAATGGTTGTCGGTGACGTTTAAAGTCATCCAAAGTCGACGATTTTCATTTTTTTCTGAAAGAACGTATGCCATTTTCTATTAGTGATTAACAGTAACCTTGGCCGTATCTCTCACCGTTTCCGAGATATGGCTAGTTTCCGTTGAAAAACGCACATTTTTCTTACCCTCTCCATTCAACCCCAATTTGAAAAATGTTTCCTTTCTATGAAATGGCTGAAAGTGTGCATGCCCGAGTTTAACAAACATGGCTTATTATTGGTATAAAAAATTGTACCCTATGACCTAAAGCTTAGCCATAATACATCCGTTACAGACAGACGGACAGACGGATGAACAGACGGACGACAACCATGCCAACAGCTTGACTGTTACTTAAGTACGGTCGGCTAAAAACACAAGCAACGACGACGGCAAAAATCCACGACAACAAGGACGACTAAGACGACGACGACGACAACAACAACAACAACAACAACACCGCTCTCTTTACTACTGTTAAAGGGCGACCATAATAATGTCACAAATCAGACGAATTACAATTATTCATTTTTGGCCGACTATACAAACGGTCGCGCCTATGGCATCAGCTGTCGTCTGTCGTCTGTCGTCTGTTTGTCTTTGTCATCTGTCTGTAACGGATGTACTGTGGCTAAGCGGTGCGCCTTACGGGAAAAATGTCTAAAGAAACAAATAGGGTTGCCCGACTGCTATACTGGCCTACTCTGTGGTACATTTACCATGTCACTATCTGCAGCAGTTTGGACGCAACTTGCAACGCAATTTACCGCCTGCATAGATTACATGTTCATGAAAGCAGTTATTTATTTAGTGTAACCGAAAGTAGGCTAGTGCAATTTACAGGTACAATCCAATGAAGTTAAAATCTCGATGTTAAATAAGTAAATAGCAGACTAAATGTAGCGATGGTCAATCAGTACAAGACGGTCGGCCTTTCCTAGCAACAGCTCGGCTCTTGTTAAATCTAACAGTAAAAATGAAAAGCGACAAGCCAAAAAAACAGAAGCAGCTGGCAGAAGAAATCTGACAGAAGACCGAAAAACAACTTGGCATCATGAAGTTACTTAAACAAGTACCGTAAGGAAAAGACCATGACAGTTTCTTATTGGAAACTCACTGTGAACGGATAAATTATAATCCAGGTGATCTCGGCCGGCCTTGTTGGCTGCTAGGCAACGGTAAACAGCGGAATCAGTCAGAGCAGCTGATTGGACGCGAAGCTGGCGGCCGGCAGCCAATAGGCGAACGTTTGTATGAACGCTAGTGTCGATGGGTTGTCCGTTACGCAACCAGACCACCCGCGGACTGGGGATACCGGAAACGGCACAGTTCAAGACGGATGTGTCGTTTACCGTTACACTGGGAGACGTGTTGACTCCTTCGCGACTGATCACAGGCGCAACTGACACAAACAATAACATTCGCGTATCAACGTATCAAGTTATTAACTCAAATCACACAAGCAAAGATGACAACACACTGAACGTTTCTCGCGGCGAAATAATTTTCAGTTCACAGGTCAGAGATCAAGCTCGACGAACGTCGAAAACCTGAAGAAAGTGACGCATAGGCCTAACTCACGTGAACACGACTTGCATAAACGTGGTCGACCTAATTTATAGCAAACGCTTAACGCTAGGAAACTAGCCAATGTAAAAGAGAACTTTTAGTTGAAATTTAAAATAAATAAGTGCCAAGGCCTCTGTGCATAGCTAAGCGGACGGCCGCATCTTACGTCGGCACTGGGCCGACATCTTTGCTTGCGTTTGTGTATTTTGCATATTGTATTGTTTTAAATAAATAAATAACTATAGATAAATAAATAAGAATAAAGATAGTGCATGTTGGTGGAATTTGAAACTTACCGAGCACATTCAGGTCGAAATGCTTTTCGGAAACTCCAGCGATGTTTTCTGCGCGGCAAGAGTAGCGTGAAGCGTGGGAAACCCCGGCCTGTGCTATATATAACCGCCAGCCGTCGTCAAGCAAAGCAATGACGTCATCGGTCGCGTTGTCAAGGACACGCCCATTACGGTACCACGTGATCTTGGGGGGCGGAACCCCCGTCGCCGGGCAAAATAGTGTAATGTTTTCATTCACGATGACCTCCGGTTTTGAGATTACGTCCGATGTCTCAATTGACGCAGGTACTAAAACAACATTGTGAAGACATTTTACTGATTTTAGGCTGAAACAGTTAACAATAAATAACCCATGCAGTTCTATAAACCTTAATTGTTTAAGAAATAACAGCAAAAAGCTGCATATGCACGGAAAACGTAATTATTCCATTAAGTTACTTATAAAGTAACTAAATTTACTAAAAAAAATGCGCAGCAGTAAATGAAGACCGAATCAAATATTTATTGAAGCTCAGTTATAATTTAATTAATTTGTTATCTGTTGAAATAAAACAGTTGTTAATAAAACTGTAGATAGTCAGCTTTTGTAGTTTTCGTTAGCTTTAGTTATTATATGTAAGCTTGCAAACCACTGGCACTTTGTGCCAGTGTTTGTTGACTGATTGATTAATAGCAAAAAAATAATAAATAAAATATTATGCAGCAAAACTGACCCCAGACGTGAAGCTGGAAATCCCTTTCATTGAATCCGGCAGCGTTCTTGGCAAGACATTTATAGCGACCCGCGTCGCCGAGGTCAGCTCTGTTGACCTCTAGCCTTTGACCTCGTGACACGACCCGGATGTCGTCGTCCTGGCTGGCTGAAAGCAGGCGTCCGTCCTTGGTCCAAACTAGGTTGGGTTGAGGTATACCAGTGACGGGACAGTCGACGGATATCGAGCGACCGACGATTACGGACAGATTGGAACGTGAAGCTAACGACAGGTCTATTCGTGGAGGAACTAAACATACACACACAGACAGACTGACTGACACGTGAACAGGCATATAATTATACAGTTATATGCAGACAAAAAGACAAACTGACAGACAGACATAAAAACACAGACGCAACCGCGTTGTAGGTTAAGAAGTTTGGAAGTAAAAATCTGCGTCTTTGTGAGAGAGACAACTGCAACTTTCCAAAAAAGGAGACGTTGGCGCTTAGGGGTCTACAGTTTCAATTTCTGCCTCTAAATTTCCCCATAATGGAGGATTTCATGCATGCACACGTCTCCGGATTTTGTATTTTTGACAATTTTCCTACATACTAATAAGTTTTTCATCACTCCCTCCCTTTGCCCTCTTTGCCCTTTGCCCTTTTTTCATTTTCCCATTTTTTTCTTTTTCCATTTCTTTTCCCCGGTCAGTTACTATTTGGATGGGTAATTGTTTGAGACAGATAAACCATCTCGGTCACAGCCAAGGTTACCTCAGCCTTCCATCCCTCCGGATTAGGTAAATCAAATACCAGCCTGACTGGGGTAAGATGGGGCACATTCAGCTGTACTGTATGAGGTGCAAGGTAACAGTGTGTTAAATGTCTCATATGGCAGGTAAGACGTATTCCCATTTACGAAGAGCCACAGGCAGCTGCAGTCAACGTCTATATAAATGAAGTACACGATAGTCAGACACCCAGGATTTAATAATTATCCCCTCACATAGTAGTAATATTCTACAGTTAATGTAAATCACTATGAAATAACGCCGTATGCGTACTGTGTACGTCCAGGTTGAACGTTCTCTCCAGTTCTCCGGCGACGTTACGAGCTATGCAGCTATAGACGGCAGTGTCTTCTACATCAGCTCCAGTCACCCGCAACTCTGCCCCGTCTTCAGATATACTGCACAAATATACACCGGGTAGTTTGCAAAAGTTTAAGTCCTTATAACACTGTATATGTTATAACTATATACTGACCTGTTTTCGAAATTCTCTCATCTATCTATACTCCCGCGTAAATTTAAACTTGCGCGATCACTAAAGATTCCATCACATCACACCCCAATCACCCCAAACGCTACATTACCTTGTGAAAATTAAAATGGCCGGCTTTAAAAATAAGTGAGGTACTCCGTACTTGTGATCGTGAGCAAAATTAACAATATATTAGATGTAAATACAGTACACTGTACAAAGGTATTTACAGTACGAGTGCAGTGTGCAGAAAACTGAATACTGAATGTCCTGCTTTTTGTCTTCACAGTAGGCCTGATTTAATGTACGTGCTTCTAATAGCTGATGAGTTGTGAATAATGCGAAGATCAACTCGGATCAACTGGCTATTTCTGCTAATGAAAATGAAATAAGCCCACTGAACATGTTTTAAATGAATAAATCTATACTATATTTCAGAGTTACCATCGCCAATAACTTTGTAACGGCACGACGTACGTCGGCGACATTTTGCACGCAGATCCGTGTCGTACGTGGCCTACACATGGGCTAGATGAGATGTCGCTGATGTGTCGTACTTTTCAGAAAATTTCACTTTTTCTAAAATTTTGCAGCCACACCTCTTAGGCCGCAGCAGACCGTGACGTGATATAGAAATCGTCACCATGGTGACGCATTATTAGCATCATTGTGTATCTGTGTATCGAGGCCGCAGGCCGCGTTGAGGCCCGAAAGGCCGAAAATGGAGGCTGCAGGCCGATACTACAGCAAAGATCAAGCGGACAAGGAGAGTATAGCGACCTGTCCGCTTGTAAAAAAATAAAATGTAGGTTATAACTGACTGAATGCGCTGCGACGTGCTGGGGTTGATTTCATGACCGTTCTTGTACCAGGTGATGTGTGGCGCTGGCACGGCCCTAGCTGGACAGCGCAGTAGAAACGTCGAGTTCTGCAGGACGTGTTTACTCACTGATAACGAGCTACCGTCTTCATCACTGTCTGACGCGAACCGCGGAGACACTGCGAGATACAGACAGCGAATACTGCATGGGCTATCCGCTAATGATTAGACAGATTATAAAATCACTATCGTCTGTCTCTTCGTTTGTCTGTCTGTGCACAATCGTTTCAAAACATTCTGAAAACGTTACAAAACTGTAAAAAATTCGAATACAGTAAAATGTTTTCAAAACTTCAAAAAACAACCAAACATGTTGAAAAGGTTTAAAAAACTTTGCAAAAAAATTTAAACGTCCTCTGAAAGCTTGATAAATGTACACCGTGTCTCAAAAAAAACTAAGCAGATTTGTTTTTGTCAGAACTGCGTCAAATTTCTACCGATTTTGATAATTTTTGGTAGGAAGATGGTAAACGATCCAAATATATGCGAGGTGCACTCATTTTCCACCTCACCTAATTTGCGTCATCACCTTACCGTGTTAAACGCAAATGTTCCAAATTGCTACATAACGCCGAATGTTGTTATCTGCAATAAACTTTTAAAGACCTAATTAGCGCACAATAAACAAAAGGTGAGACACTGTGTATAATGCTTAAACAAGCATTACAGCTTTAACCGCTGTCCTATGAGAACAAAAGTTCAAAAAGTTTTCGCAAGCGTTTAAATACCTTTACACGTTTTCAGCTTAAAGACTTAAACCACTAAAAGCTTTGAACAGAAAATGCTGCTAAGTTCTAAAACTTCTGCAAATGTAGAAATAACAGAATGGCTTACGAAAAACGGTTAGGTCTACAGAATGTGACGTATTTCCAGCCACGTTGGTAGCCTCACAGCGATAGAGTCCCGTATCATTGGCGCTGGGGTATTCCAACACCAGGGAACCCGATGACGTCACACGGTGATGGATCACCGGGGAATCCCCTCTGTACCACGTAATCTGTGGTCGGGGGGTTCCCCGCACCGGGCAGGGTAGCACCACGCGATTGTTTTCTATGACTGTTGTGTTGGTAATGACGCCAGGTGGTAGATACGGCGCCTCTGTAAAACACAAGTATTAACATCATTATCACCATCATCAGCAGCAGCATCTTTGTCATGAACACATAGACCCATGGAAGTGTTTACTGCGGAGTTTGAATTGTAGAAATATATCTGGAGGAAAGGACTGAATGTGTTTTGCTGTTGTAGTCCGTCAAAATAATGATGTGATTCGTGCACAGAGTGCGGCAAAAAAGTAGCCTTCTAAAGTTTTTCGCCATTTTTCAGCAACCGTTTTACAGGTTTATTTATGGAAGCGTTCTACATCTAAATGCCAAGTGAAATATGATTCTGTTAAAAAACGACGAAATTATAGGCTTCTGAACATGACCGCTTACCGATTTTTCAGCATTAAAAATGCTTAATGTTGAAGCAAAAAATAATATTTAATTTTCAAAAACCAGTTACCACGTTACTGCCGATGACGTCACAGTGACGCTTTGACAAACAGGAAAGAAGGGAGACGAGACCCCAATTGAAATTTCTGGCTACGCCACTGTGCCCACCGGATTCATCTTCCAGCAGAACGGCACGCCAGCACACACAGCGCACAGCGCACAGAACTGGCTGTGGGCCAACTGTCCAAATTTCAGCACAAAAGACCAATGGCCTCCAAATTCGCCGAATGTACCCAGTCGACTAATGATCAGCTAATGAAGACGACAGACAGAAGTCGACAAGACTGTGAAAGACTTTGACTGAAGGCTTGTGCGGGAGCTTGGAGCTGTCGGTGGACACTTCAAACATTCACAGTGACAATGGAAATCTGACATTTGGTGCATTTTAGCTTTAAAAGATGAGATCTGGTGGCAACAGTTTTAATTATTTTCCCATGTGCAATGTTGGAGGCTTACCGCAAGCTTAAAACAAAGCCGAAACAAGAAAAACCCAACTAACGCAAAGGGGAACGCGCGACAGCGATGCATGTGTAAATGCCCGGTGCGATAGAAATCTGAGTTCACAACAATGTTTCATTTAGACTCCACGGCGGTTGACGCCTAGCGCCATATCCAATGCTTGAATTCCACCAATAATGGCTGAAAATCGCGTGGCGACACCTTGCGAACGCTATAGAGTTGTGTCGCAGCCTGAAATCGCCAAAAATCCATAAAAAAACCTATTTTGGTTTTCAAGGTCATCCAAGGTCATTGCTCTGGGTGGCAATCGAAAGCCCGTGTACAACTTCCTATTAGTGATTAATAGTAACCTAGGCCCTATATCTTGCACCGTTATTGAGATACAATGACTTGTTGGCTAAAAATCGCAAATTTATCCCACCCCCTCTCATTTAGCGCCCTCGTTCGGGGTGACCCCCTTCGAATTTATGGAAAAGCTTTATAGATCCCGAAACTAGTCTTCTGGGCAGCCGACGGTAAAGATTTGGTGATCCTAGCTTGCACCGTTTTTGACTGAATCACCCGTAAAAAAGCTAAAGATCGTCAATTTGTAAAGCGCATCGTCGCGTATACACGCCTCTAATGCGCTTTCGTCACTGACCAGAGCCGCCGGCTACCGGCCGCCCAGCCACTGCGTGCAGCCTGCAGACACAGGCTAACGCAGCGGCCAGGCCAGGCAGCCCCAATCAGCTGTACCAAGGTCCCCACCTACCGTAATCCATATAATGGGTCCCCACCTTCCGTAACCCATTATAATGGGTTACGGAATGTGGGGACCTCATTTAACCGACCCCGGAGGGATGGCAGGCTGAGTTGGCTTTGTTGGTTGACTGATAGCGGACGCTATACCCACAGTCTAGCGCAGGATAGGGAAAGTTCGCCGGCCGGGAGCGACGTTTTAACCACTATGCTACGCCACCAGCAGACAGACGGACGGACGGACAGACAGAATTGCGATGGCTAAGACGCGCTATAGCAGTACCTGCTGTCGCGCGTAAAAATCGCTGAACTCAAGAAATCGCTTCAGGTTATCTGGAGCAACCTACCCAAGAACCGATCGACAAGACTGTGAAAGACTTTGACTGAAGGCTTGTGCTAGAGCTTGGAGCTGTCGGTGGACACTTCAAACATTCACAGTGACAATGGAAATCTGGCATCTGATCATTAGTTAACTGTGTTGTTTGACTTGTTGTAGCGATGTTATTAAACTGCTGTTGTAGCTTGAACATTTTTAGCGCTGAAAAATCTGTATGCGGTCATGTTAAAAAATTTATAACTTCGTCATTTTTCAATGAAATCGAATTATATTTGGCAATTAGCCGTAAAACATTTTATGAAATAAATGAGTAAATTTTCAAATTAAAATGCTAAACGGTTGCTGAGAAAACAGCGAAAAACCTTAAGGGGCTACTTTTTGCCGCACCCTGTATGTTGGGTGTCAAAAAAACAGCTGATGTTTCGACCCGCAAATCATGACAATTCAAACGCTGGTTGAATGATTTGAGCTTGAAAATTTGCAGCCGAGCTGAGAGTTTAATCCAGCACATAAGCTAAAACAACTAAAACTATTTTAAACGAAACTAAAATAGAACAAGTAGGCTATTAGGCTACGATGTATAAAATCCAGAAACAGACAGAGACTAGACAGACAGACCTGAGACTAGAAAAATAAAATAAAAGATAATAACTAGTGAGTGAGTGAGTGAGTGAGTAGGGTTTTAGGTCCAGCCCGACACAATATAGGTCATTTCGGGGACGGCCTTTCCAGGCAAAATGCACGTACACATAATAACGGAACAAATTGTAACTAGAAAAAAACGAAGCATAAAACAACCAAATGCAAGCAAAAAACGTTACCTAGCGAATACGATTAAACGGGATGTTTATTACCGTGTACAACGAGCGTAATCTCCTGTGAAACGACCCCCGCAGGGTTCTCGGCAACACAAAGGTATCTGGCGGCATCTTCGACATCAACGCTTGGTATAATCAGAGACCCTGTGTCCTGCATCATATACTTGTGCTCGTCGCTGTAAAAGTCTATCTCCAACTGGTCTCTACTCCAACTCACAGTGGGCCACGGGATACCGGACACTTTACACGGTAAGGTGGCTTCAGTGCCGGCCAGAGCGGTGATGGTCCATTCGGCTTGGCTTAAAAGACGCGGAGGCACTGGAACACGAAGATACAGAAAAACAAATAAATAGTAGACAATTACACAGACAAAAGGACAGACAAACACGGTAAAGCACCTTCTTTGACCGATATACTCATAAATACATTTGCAATTAAAAGATCATTAATGATCCCATCACACCAAAACGCGTCTCTACACTACCTAGTTAAATGTAGTCAGCTTCATAGTAAATGATCTATGATTGATATGACTGTAAATTGTAATAATTGTACTTGTACTCTGCTCTAAATTAAACTGACTATGACGACGAGTTTAGTAGGCTAAACATAATGGTCAAGATTACCAGTGACGTGGCTAGTGAAACGATTTTGCAAATCGTACTTTTATGGCTCATCCAAGTAACCCGGTAGTAAACACATGATGATGGGACGTAATATCTGCAAATTCTGCATCATATTATCAATGACATCGTACATAAGATGTACAGGTTGACGCATAAAAATCCGAACATACACGCTTCGAGCAGGTCAAATAATCGGATGGTTTCGAGAAACGATTAGCTTCAAAGCCTTCGATCACTGCAGTCAAGGGCGGTGATATCGAACACTTGAACACAGAGTCTAACACGACCACACTACACTGAAAAGACCAAAGCAAATCTTTTCCAAAACTCTCTGATTACCGGTACCGTAATGGATATGTGCAAAGCATGACGGTTATCTTAGTTCCACACATTCGCGCCATTTGGCAGATATAGGCCTAAGGCAAATGTAGGCCCCTAACAAATGAATATAGGTACCCGGTACCTTGAACATTGAGTGTGACTGCCATAGTCGCGTTGCCGGCCACGTTGGTCGCTACGCACTCATACATCCCGGCATCCTCGGTGGTCACGTGATCGATCCTCAGCGCGCCATTGGCCAGCACGCGCCACCCGGTCCTGTTGGCGTCCATCACGTCCGTGCCCTGGCTGAACCACGTGACCTGCGGCGCGGGAATTCCCGTGACCTCGCACGACATTAGAATCGGGTTATCCACTATGACCGTGTACTCATCGTGAGACCGAGACATCTGAGGAGGCACTGGAGACAAACAGACAGACATACGCAAACATACGCACATATACATACAGACAGACCGAGAGACGGGTAAAAATACTTAGATGTAAAAGGTGAAAGTTAAAGGCGGTGATATAGCTCTTTATGGAAAGCCCATCTATGAGCTACGGAGCGTCACCTGCCGGACGGGATCACGCAGTGTTACCTGCCACCCGACACAGGTGAACGCACCCGCCTTAACCCTAGCCAGATAGGCCGGTACTAGATTTACCTACCCCGGAGGGATGGAAGGCTGAGTTGACTTTAGGCGGCTGGTTACATACCGAGATGGTTTACTTGCCCGCAGTCAGTCATCCATTCAAGTACTAACCCGGCCCGTCATAGTGTAACTTCGTTGATCAGATAAAACACGTTACGCTACGCCACGCCACCAACAAAAGTGTTTTAGTATTTAGCAGTAGCGTAGTAGTAAACTTATTAGTTTTTGTAGCGTATTTCGTGTATGATTTTATACCAATTAAATACCAAAGTAATTTGGCAAAATGCGGAATCGTCTTTTTTCGTACCTCGAAAGCATTGCATGTTTTGGCTGAGAGTTTGACCCCAAATCTCCCCTTCTAGGCCTATATGGGGTCAGGGACCTCATCTAATACAATGTTTCAATATATCCCACAAATGTAGGCTGCCAAGCGGCATCTGTGGCGGTATTGATTCAAATCGTCAGGAGCATCATTTAGAAAGGGTGGGAGGGGACTGGATGGGTCTCGAACCCCAAAAATTCATGACTTCAATTTTTTCCCTGTAAATCATACCCTTAAAACAGTGTTACTGTTGCAAAAACAATGCGTTATGTAGACGAAGGCCCCTCCCCAATGATTTATCAAAATGACGTGACTGCAAATCTTACGCCCAATCACGCAGGGATGGCCAGGATGAGTTGGCTATGGTTACCACTTACCGTGCACAAAAAGCATAACTCGTTTCTCTCGTACTCCGGCCACGTTGATCGCCGTACACGAGTAGGTCGCCGTGTCGTCGGGGTGACCGGAAAATATCTCCAAACTCCCGGACTCCGTGACGAAGTAATGCGGGTCAGTGTCGGACGTTAGACGGACCCCGTTCTTGGTCCACGTGACCTGGGGGCGCGGATCACCGGTGACGTCACACGGTAGAACGGTGGAATCGCCTGCCGTGACGTAAACCTCCGACGCAGAGTCAGCGATCTGTGGAGCCACTAAATAACACATAATAACACCGCAATATTACTGTTCATTACTGACATCCCTGGAGGGATGGCCAGGTTGGGTCACTGATGACGTCACAGGGTAAAATGCTTGACAGGCACGAAAGCAGCAAAATGCAGTAACATTATACTAAAACCAAAGAACAGACTGAGAAACAAAGATATCCACGTAAAACAAAGAGATTTTCACGGAGCAACGTAGGCTGCCAGTTTGTCACAAAAAAACGAAAATTAATTGCTGATTCTGCTGCTTTGTAACCTTATAACTTCATAAACTTATGGTTGCATTGTAGCCTAATAATTATCCGATTATATTGTGAATATCTTGGGTATTCGTTTAACCAGCGTATTTTGTCAATTTGCCAGAGTTATTATTTACAGGTTCAAGTTTAGTTAAGTCTAGAAGAAATTTGAGCAACTCCTAAATTGTTAACTAGCAGCTACTACAGGCTAGCGCTCCGTGCTTCAAAATGACAGTGAGAATGAACAGTCAGTCAGTCAGTCAGTAATTTATATAGCGCGTTAAATGTAACAACCTCAAACGCGTTCGATGTGCTAGTAAAACGAGAAGTAAACATGTGTTAGATGACGTCTGAAAGTAGGTAAACAGTGTGAGCTGCATTTGAGAGTGTTCGGCAAAGCGTTCCAAGAAGTCTTAAAACATTTTCCAAAAGTAAGCCTGCTAGATGATGTGATTGACAGTGCATACCGTGCACATCAAGCTGTGTAGTCTGAGTCGCATTACCGCCAGCATTGCTGGCCACACACGTGTATTCACCCTCGTCAGCAGTCGTGACGTCATTTAGCGACAGGTGCCCGCCGTTGCCGTTGTTGCCACTGGCAACGTCGTCGCGATTGGTCAGTCTCTCGCCCATCTTGTACCACGTGATGACGGGAGTCGGGTTGCCAAGCAACACGACGCACATTAACTTGACGTCTCGACCTTCCAGAGTTTCAACGCTCGGACTGGCGTACGCTATGAGCGGTTTTACTACAACAACGACGACACCTAGCAACAACTACAACAATGGCATTCTCGTAAACTAAACTCTCTTCTGATGTGGTACTTTTTATCGGTTTGTACATAATTATTGCGAAAACAGCATCACGGGACAGACGTAATTTGGCAAAAAGCGGAATCGTTGTGCGGAATCGTTGTCCACCTAATTTCTCGTTTGTATTCGCAAGGTGGCAGCAGAGGACTGACGGTTTGGCTGTAATTTGCAACTGCATGTTTTGGCTGCGGTTTCCACCCCCAATTTTCTTTTATCTGGAATTTCAGGAGGCCACATAAATCATTGAACTCCACAAGTATACCTGCCAAATGGTAACTGAATCCGTCGTACGTGCAGAATTTCACTAAAATGTAACAGACGACAGACGGACAAACCAACAGACCGATATGGGAAAATGTGTACTGTAGGCATAGGCGAAATTGCTCTTGCGTAGCGATGACGCCTAATAAAAAGCTTCTAGTGGTAAGAGCTAAGTACAAACCGATGCCGGTGACGGTGATAAAAGCAGAGAGACGGACAGATCCGAACTGATTCTCAGCGGTACATGTGTACATGCCCTCGTCTGACTTCTGCGCGCCTGCACATGTCAGTTACCACCACATCGTAAGAAACCTAACTCCTTCTACTTCAAAATGCTGTAAAAATAAAGTCCAGCACTTGCTATAGCGCTTCTTACATGAGACGGACTCGAGACCAGAAGCGCTCTTACAATCTCGGAAGTGGCAGCTGATTGGCATGAACTAATCATACCGCAGCGCACTATGCGGCCATCCATTACCGGGTAAACAAATAATTGGACTTGCGCTTTGCAGCTAGCAGACATACCACAGCCCCAATCAGCCACATTCCGTGGCCCGTAAGCGACTACTTATTTCCCGTCCCACGAGAAAGCTGAGTTGGCCTTAACACACAGTAGGTCAGCAACTTGCTCAAGGTTGCTTGCAAATGACCAGCAGTAAGAATCAAACCGCAATCTGGAAGTTACGAGTTGACACTAGACACTTGCACCTACACAGGCAGGTAGGTGGGAACAACTTGCACAGAGTTGTGATTTGGTAGTACATCGCCCGGGAATTGAACTATAAACCTTTCAGTCTCGAATCCAACGCCTTAACCGCTGAGCCACCAAGCCAGATTGGTTGTACAACGCACTGTACAAAATGTCGAAAAGATGTTGCACAACATGTGCACGACTTGTTGACCAACGAGTCCACGACGAAATAAAGCAAGCTGAGTTTGGGTTTATTTCGTTACTAAACTATTATCACACTGTACCACTGACGTAAAATCCTAAACGTTTTATATGTGATAGCAGCAATAAGTTTGCCAGTAAAAGCCAGAGATGTTAATGTCTCGAAGCCAGAGCAGCCTCAAAACAAAAATTTTGATATTGGCATAGGCCTTGGCCTCAAAAATGTGACCTCAGCCTGGCCTCGAACCCACTGGTGTTTCTGAAGTGTAATGCCGACATTTGACTTATCAGCTATATGTTCCTATTATCATTTGGTACCCTCTATCTCACTGCAAATGCCAAATTATTCTAGATTTACCACAAATAAGGCCAAGTTTCCCAAAAGTGCAATGTTGAGAAGTTTCACAAAATGTTACAGCAAACATTTTACTTGTGCATGCCAAAAGCTCTTTCTAAAGCAATCTAATCAATGCATCGAACTATGCTACTACAACACTACTGCAACTACTAAAACAACCACTACAACGTCATACCGTGTATAGTAAGAGATCCGTCGCTGTGAAGAGTTAGTCTGTCAGTACTGTTCAACGGCTGTCCATCAGTGCGCGTCCATGTGATATTTGGCTGTGGTTTACCGAGCGCCAGACAAGGCAATGTGATATTTCTCAGTATGTCCACACCTTGACTGCGTGGAGCCTCTATTACCACCGGAGACGCTGGTATACACGCAAACACAATAATAATTAGAGTTGGGCAAACTTAAAAAACGTCAACAGTCACACAGTTGGGTTTCCGTTACGTCATCGTTCACGTGACCAGTGGACTCCATATGTTTACCTCCTGTTAATAAATTAAAAATGTTCAAGCATAGTTGCTAAACTGTTTTGTGTCAACCGCTTAGCCAAGTACGTTCCTTTTAATGCGTTGACCACCATTATTGTGTTTTACGGAACAAATACATGGTTAATGGCAATCTTCAGCTTAAGCTTAGCGCTGCCTCCAAAACGTGTCATTTGAGCTATTAAACTTATAATCGGTCCACGGCCTTGTTACTTTACCTGGCGGTATTAGAACTTTTTCGTCGAAACGCATCACTAAAATGGCAAAATACTAAATGAGATCGTCGGATTTTAACTTCAAAAGAACTCTATTTTACTTTTTCGGCTCCAAACCACCATGCGGAATTTCACCAAAATGATACAAAAATTGCGACCTTATAAAAGCGACCACAAACAGACGAACAGACAGACAGACGCAAGTGACTTCATAATCTGTCCCACGCTACGCTAAGTCAGAGTAAAGCACAGATGGACTAACATCCGACGTCGAGACGGACGACTTCGCTGGTTGAACCGGCGTCATTCGTAGCAACGCAGTGGTAGTCGCCACTGTCCAGCGGCTGCGTGCCTAGAATAGTCAGAGACCCGTCCGACGACAGCTTGATGAACGATAATTCCTCTAACTACAACGACAACTACAACTATCACAACAACGACTACTACTACTACTACTACTAAACTTTATAACTTGGCTGTCGGGTCTACTACTACTATTACTGGTCAATAAAGTTAAGCCTTGGCAATCTGAGCTTTGGTCTTGTTATTTAATGGTCTTGAATGGCAAAAAAACCGGCAAAAAGTAAGTAAGTAAGTAAGTTATAGCGCCAAAATCTCACAAGAAAAACAGGGCGCAATTCACCATGCGTAAGCTATAAGTGCATTTAGTAGCTACTGGAAATAATCATTGATAATACTGACACTTTAATCCAAAGTCCTGTGCCCATACGTAGACAAACAGAGAGTGAACATAGCTTGTATGTCATTTTGTGAGTGCGAATTCTATATCGTATCGCATTATCAATGATAAAATCTGATCAAAATGCATACTAGCCTGAATGCCGTCGCGGTACCAGGTAATGTTAGGCGTGGGAATGCCGTGCGCGTTGCAGACCAGCATGGCAGAGTCGCCATTGTTCACCAGAACCGTGCGACGAGGTACTTCTATTACTGGCAGCTCTGTCAGCGACACACACACACATATTAGTAACTTTTAGCTAATAAAAAAACAAACCTCTGAAGGAAAATTTTACACAACGTAGCCTGCAAATTTTATCAACAGCTAAAATGATTCACATAACTTTTAAAAATGCTAATTTTATTTTTTAAAAGTTTTTTTTATTAGCGCATCTTGCCCACCACAAAGTAAAACATGAAAAACAAGACTGTGTCCATATCTCTGCCAACACTTAGACCGATGTGTAAAATTTGTAATACAAATTTTATTAGGGCCTATAGATTTTACTACACATCTTAGACACTTAAATACTGCGCTACTTTGTTACCAGAAATGTAAATACCGCTGTTTTGCATATCTGAAAAAATACAAAGTAAAATTTAACCAAAAGTTCTACTTTTTCCAGTTTTATTTGTTTTATGTCAGCAGCTCAAAATTTTAAAGTCTAAATCTATTTGCCATGTAAACTGGCAAGGGAGTGAGTAAGTAGTTTCCTAACGACACATTAGCACAAATATAGGCCATTTAGTGCTAGAAGCGGTTAAAGCATTCATTTTTCGTGTGAAAACGATAACAAAATTGGGCAAGATCTGCCGGACTGGCTGTATCTTATCAAATATTCAGACGAGTACCGATATATTCGAGCACAGTAACATCACTTCCGACACCCAGGTCATTGGTAGCAATGCATTCCCAGCGACCGGCGTCTGCTTGAGTTGCGTTGCGGATTGTCAACATTCCTTCGTGATCCGTGCTGATCCGTCCGGACTCTATTACCTACGACAACGACAACAACTACAACTACAACAACAACAGCAACAACAACTACTGTTACTACTATTACTACTATTGCTATTACTCAGCAACCTATCCAAACGTTAACCCTATTTTATGCGGCCGTTCTTACAGGCCACATTACGAGTCCTGCACGTCCGTCTGTCTGTCCGTGCTGCTGTTCCATACGGGCTACTAAACCGACAAAAAACCTAGCTAACGCAAAGGGAAACGCGCGACAGCGGTGCATGTTTGAAAGCCCACTGCGAACCAAATCTAAGCTCACAGATCTCAGCAACTGACATTGGGTACGAAGCATTTACATACGCTAGATGACGCCACCGTCTCGCGTGGCTGCTGCCGTTTGTGTGGCCAAATGCGAGTATTTTAAAGGGGGTGCCCACGTTTGACACCCCCGTACAGAGAATTCCTTCCTACACAGTCTGTCCAGGTCTAGGCCTATCTGTAGTGATTTCGGTGCAATTCGCTCTTAAAATGTGTCGCAGCAAAAAATCGCCAAAAAAATCCATAAAACCTCTATTTTGGCGTTCAAGGTCATCCAAGGTTATAATTTCCGGTTTCAATCAAAAGCCTATGTAGGACTTTTTATTAGTGATCAATAGGTTTAGTAACATAGGCCCTATCTCCCACCGTTTCTGAGATACAGCGACTTACTGGCTGAAAATCACCAATTTTTTCCACCCCTTCTCATTTAATGCCCTCGCTGAGGATGACCCCTTTCGAATTTATGGAAAAGCTTTACGAATCCTAAAACTAGAGTCGTCCAAGCAGCCGACGTTGAAGATTTGGTGATCCTAGATTGCACCGTTTTTGACTGAATCACCCGTAAAAAAGGTAAAGATCGTCAATTTGTATAGCGCATCGTCGGGTATACACGCCTCTAATGCGCTTTCGTCACAGACGACCGTTTTTTACTAATCCACCAGTGTGACAGAGAGACAGACGGCGGACAGACAGAGAGATAGACAGACAGACAGAATTGCGATGGCTAAGACGCACCACAGCAGTATAGCTGTTGTCGCGCGTAAAAAACTAAAAGGCATTGAAAACTCAAAGTTAAAACGAACGTTTCCCAGAGCAGGAGTAATCAATGGGCAAAGTTTCAGCTGGAAATGTCAAAGGTCAGAAAGAGCATTTTATGTAGACTACCTTTCACGTCATAATAACAGTTCAATATTGATGCAAGTTGTTAGCATTACCCTGGTTCTTACATACCGGAATATCGCCTCTCCCAACGTTTTGTGGCCGCTGTACGTTGTGTTCCACCATCTGTCCGCTGTCTCCGTGCCTCCAAGCATAGCTCGGCGGAGGGTAGGCAATAGCGGTACAAGCGACGTTGACTGTGGACCCGGTGGTAAATGTTTGAGTTGACGGCCACGTACGCACTACCGGCACCTCTACAGCGCATCAGAATTATAACAAAAAGTGATCGAAGTAATTTCATGACACTCGGAATTGATGATCAATGTTACCACCTGGTGAAACATAGTTATGCAATTGCAAGTTTTGGTTGGCAGGGATGTGAACGAGACCTTCTGAGCCGAGACCGAGACGAGACCCGAGACCCATGTCTCCGAGACCGAGACGTTCAAAATTTTGTCCGAGACGAAACGTTGCAGCTTCCGAGACGCTGGCCGAGACCTTAAAGCTCCCGAGACACTCGAGAGTCTCGGGAGCTTCAACGTCTCGCCGAGACGTTTTCCGTGACGTATGGTGAAACACATTAACAATGAAAAAAAATTATACGGATTAATTAACTCACACCATCGTAAGCGCTTTCCATTTGTGATATTGTGGGTTTTTGCACTTTATTTTGATAATTATTACTGAATAATTAACGGCTTACACCACAAAGTATTGCAACTGCAGTGCTGAGCCATTATGTTTATAGCAATTTGCAAGCAACTGAAGTTAGTAAACTATAGCTAATTAAAGTCCTATATACACAGATAGTATATTTTCATTCCAACATCATACACTTTATCTTCATTGCGACTAGGTCACTTTATGATGAAAAAAAGACTGACATGACATAATTCTGCTTTATGATAAATAAGTAAATAAAAGAGTAAAAACACTGTAAAGGAATATGTTTAGGCCACAAATGTCATGCTGGTTAGTATCGCTCTAACTGCAGCTACAGTATGCACGGCGCGCGCCTGCACAAAACGCGAGACGCAACGGCCGGACCCGAGACGAGACCTACTGGGCCGAGACCAAGATATATTGCTCCGAGACCGAGATGAGACCGAGACGAGACGATAGTACGTCTCGAGACTGTCTCGAGACCGAGACGTCTCGACCGAGACCACATCCTTGTTGGTTGGGGGTTCGACTCCCAAAATCTCCCCTTTTTACCAGGATCAGAGACCCCCGTCTAACACAAAATGTCACTTGACCCTACAAGGCCTACCTGCCAAATAGCATATAAATCCGGAAAAAGTTTAAGCAGGACGCACGAATGTGACAGACAAGAGACATGTAGAAATTGCTTGCGCAAAAGCGACATATATCATACAACATATCTCCGCAGAGGCGTCTACAGCATATAAACCTTGGAGCAAATGTAAAAGTACTAAAAAAGTTTTTTTGGCCCTTCGAAAGGATAAGCTGGTATAATTTGAAACAGAAATTTCTCTCCAGTTTGCTCCGGAATGCGGTGTTCAGGCCTGGAATTTTGCAAAATCGACGGCGTGTGAGACTACTGCCCAAAACCTCAATCATCTCAACTGCTCTGGACTGTCAATAGATCAATATTTTGAACCACTAAAGCGCAATGGCAATTAAACCTACGTGGGTAGGTACCTACAAAAATAAAAGAGTGAGTTAGGCCTACAGCAGCAGTGTGGGTTACAACGGTTGGGACAGAAAGTTTCAATTTTCGACAGACAGCTGCCAACTTCCGACAAAATAAATACGAGCGTTCAAAATTGTGATTTTGCTCCTAAAAATCCTCCAAAAGACCACAACTGCCTGGGTTATTTAGAGCTCCAACTTTTGTACTTTGAAAAATTCTCAGACCAGAGAGAAACTTCTTGACAGATTAAAATTTAACGAAAAGGTAGCAGTTGCCTGTCCACCATGTTACTGATAAAGCGAACAACATGTCGTACTCTGAATGAGTAGCTGAGCGGTTTGTTCAGTCTGTCCACCTTCGTTAGACGCCCGACAAACATACTCGCCCTCGTCACTGTGAGTAACATTTCTACAAATACAGCACATCACGCAATGACAGGCGCAAACATTCATGACCTAGCCTTTTTCGTCGCCTATTTCTCACTGCAGTGTCTGGGCTGTTATAATTGCCCACAATCTCACTCCACTGAAGCGTGACGACCGAAACGTGGCTCGGGTCTGTGTACAGCACTCATTCTCAGGCAGACTCAGGCAGAACTCACCGTCGATCACAGTCATGAAATAAGTACATTTCAACACGATCTACACGGTGTATTATGCCTCGTTACACTCGCAGACCGTAGACCGTGTGAAAACCTATACAATGTCATATTGGCCGCCCACCTAGCTATTATACGCTGCACTGTGCAGCCCTAATCATGAGCCTAATAGGGTGTTTACACGATCCAGCAAACGTCCAGCAAACTTCCAGCAAATGTATTCAAAACACACGTGCTAATACCGGACGTTTGCTGGATCGTTTAAACACCCCATAACTTTGACCGGTTACTAAGGGACGTTCACACAGTGGCGTAGCCAAGAAGGGAAGGTAGCAGGGGGCCAGGCCCCCCAATCCTCCACACAAAACATAAGCATACGTATAAACTGCACGAAATTTCCAATTTCGTCAGTTTATTTTCGAGAAAATGATTAAAATTGTTGCCACCAGATCTAATCTTTTAGAGCTACAATGCACCAAATTTGATTTCGGTCAGGACTCCGCCCCAGACCCCGCTGGGGGAGCTCTCAGCGCTCCCCAGGCCCCCTAGCTGCATTTTAGGGGGTCCTACTTATAAAAGAAAAGAGGGGAGAAAAAAGGGAAGATAGGGAAAGGAGGGAAAAAGTAATAAGGAGAGAGGCAAGAAGGGCAGAGACAAAAGAGGGGAGAGCAGGGGGAAGAAAGACGAGGCCCCCAATTAAAATTTCTGGCTACGCCACTGCGTTTACACCAATTTGGTTTTTACACTCTTTTTGTTCACATGTTACAGATTGAGAAGCAAACTGATTTATTATCTTTGTTTTTCTGACACTTGAGTAGCGAACAAATTGTTTCACAAATTGCAGTGACAACCTACCTGATAACGAGAGACCCGTTGCCGAAGACTTCAGTGTTGTCAGCAAGCTGAGCATATTCGCTGAGTGTGGAGTTATACCTCAGCCAAGTCAGATTGAAATCGACCGTACTGAATGCTATGCACGTGAACATAGCACTGTCTCCAGGAATTACGGACACGTCTTGAGGCTTCAGCACGGTCGGAGGAGGATCTGCAATAACCACACACACGCGGAAATACCAACTAGTTTCAGTTTCGGTTTCACTTTCGCAATAACCACCCTTACCGATTTTGCTGAGTATGGCGCATGTGCAATAAAATACGCCAAAAACGATGGTTTGTTATTGTTTTCCTTTCTTTTCCTGCTTTTTAAGGAACGCCCTAGCACGTTCAAAAATGATTTAATGATCACACACACGAAAATACCAACACAACAGTTAGTTTTAGTTTCAGTTTGGCAACTCAGCCTTTCATACCTCACGGAAGGGTACCATAAATCAAGTGCCGGCCTGTCTGGCTAGGGTTGAGGTATATGGTACGTTCACCAATGTCGAGTGGCGGGTAACACTGCGTTATCTTACACTGCAGGAGACGCTCCGCAGCTCTGAGGTAGATTGATAAATAGCTAAATAAAATATGAGCATAACAGATGGTAAAACCTTTGATGTCAAGATATGTAGTGGCAGTAGCCCAGCCTGCAGTGTTGCTGGCGTTGCACATGTAGTAACCTTCAGACAGGCTACTGGCTGCTTCCACCGACCACGTTACGTTTGTTGATTTGCTACAACAACAACGACGACCAGAATAACGTCCACTGCTACTACTAAAATGTTGTAGTAATAGAAGTAATAGTACAGGGGCGTCTACACCATATAAACCGTAGAGCAACTGTTCCACTATAAGTAAGTAACTTTATTCGCAAAATATGCAGCACAATGAAAAACGAAAATCTAAAAAATCGCTTTCTTTCCGCGACAAGAAGTTGGACGCTGGTTATTGGACATAGGTGGTACGGTCGGCCCACCCTAGGGACAGCTGGGCTTCTTGTTAGACTAATATAGGTCCAACACAACGCACCTGTAGAAGAGTTTATTGCCAATCTCGACGGCGTTGCGGTACCACTGGACGGTGTATGGAATATGCGACTGCACGTCGCACGTCAGTACGACGTTTTCTTCATAGTAGCCACGGGTCACTTTGTCGATCTGTACGATCGGAGCACTCGGTTCCACTGGGCTGATTGCTGTGCGCGTTGTCCGCTGAAAGTCATAACCCTCGCTGTCTACGCCTACCACCTGAAGCACATGGTTCAAGTGGTAGTAACACTTGTTGTTGTTGTTGTTGTTGTACAGACAGAGCAAAAAACTAGACAGATAAAGCTCAGAGGTAAGCTACATCATAGTACAAAATACCTTTTACACGATAACACTCGGTACAAATGTTCTCAGTCTTCTATATTTCGTGACGCATTTAGCAGTGTCTAAAGAATTGTAAATTAACCATTTAGCCTACGTGCATAATGAAATAATTTTTGAAATCGGTGAGGCTAATAGCTGATAATGTTTATGAATGTCTATAAAAGGTAAGGATGGAGCATCTGCAAGACACTACATTCAAAGTTGTATACCTTGATATTAAAGTATTCGGACGGTGCGACTATATTCGAGACGTTGTACAGAGCCGGTCGCGTATCGTAGTACGGAGTGGGAATTTCCGTCAGTACGTCGCCGTGTAGATCAATAAACTCTACTCGGAATATCTTACCGGGAAATTCCAGATCGGTCACATTCAGTAACAGCGAGACGGGAATACCTATGTCACACACACACATACACGCACACGTCCACGCACATTACAATATTGTAACAGAATATTTCAATAAATTCGTCTCTGAAACTTTCGTGCAAATGTTTCTTGTCCTAGTACATACAAGATTGCCTGTTCGGTTTACAAAGTCTTGCACAGACCTGCGCCAGAATATTTTGGTCCACTCAAGTTTTCAACTACGTCGCCAACTTACCTGGCCGCCGACCTCTCCGTTCTTCCATTTACCAACCGTCTGGCAGGGCCTCCGGTCAAGTTGGCAACCGTCGCCAACCAACTGGGATTTCCCGGTTGACGGCCCACAAACTTGAAACGACCTGCCGGACGACGTGACGTCTGCCGATCGTTATCCATCTTCCGTCAGCGATTAAAATTTCACCTGCTCACTAATTCCTTTTATCTGAATTTCTCTTGGACTAAACTTTATCTATATTTTATCTCTAGCAGGGCTATCAGTAGTTTGTATTATTTAGGCCACTTAAAAAATCCCAGGTTGACTGAATTATTGATTGATTGACCTCCCATTATATCAAGTCCTGTGCGTTTCTCCAAATTTTTAAAGAAATTATCTGCAACTGTTTTATGAAACGTTTACAGAAATGTATTTTCAGCCTACGTTTAAACATTTTTTTTAGAAAATTCGTACAAGTTAAGACGGCCGATATGCCTGTATTTTCTAGTTTAGCCTACTCCACAAGTATAGCTTAGGCTATAATCTACCTTTCTGGCTGCAAAACCACACCAAAGTTTGAATTGATTTCATCGTAGTTAAAACCGTATCTGACCTCTGGTCGGTCGCGGGAAGGTTTCGGCGAGTGACAGCGTCGGTTGCAGTGAGAATCCGTGCACGAAGTCGAGAGAGCTGAGTCCTGTGACTCGGACAGTGTGAGGTCCGTGTGCTGACAGTTCCAGCACCCACATTCCCGGCCTGGGGTCCTTCACGTTCAGTATCAACGCATTGCGCAGCTCCAACAGTGTTTTCAGGCCCAACTCACTTGTCATCACGCGGCCTGCGACACATGAACAGACCAGCAAAATAAGCAACAAAATGTCTAGCTGTCGCTAGGGTGAGCCGACCGTACCACCTATGTCCAATAACC
>Ga0209367_1002279_pt1 | contig 25163 bp, 16 predicted proteins | sample WorMetLIZISLAND2_FD_187412 | JGI IMG/M metagenome (GOLD analysis project Ga0209367, IMG submission 187412) | Marine gutless worms symbiont microbial communities from Max Planck institute for Marine Microbiology, Germany - Olavius geniculatus... ... | reverse complement strand
CTGTCAGTTCTGCTTAGTGACTATACACCGTCACGTCAACTCCGATCATCCGACCACCAACTGCTGTCCCAGCCAACAGACAACACAGTGTTCGCCGGCCGTGCGTTCAGCTCAACTGCACCTCGTGTTTGGAACAGTTTACCAATTACCATTCGAACAGCATCCATTACTAACACCTTTCGACGACACCATAAGACTCATCTTTTCTCCGGCAACACCGCCATCGACAAACTGTTACCATCCGCGCCTACGATTCGAACTTGTGTTTTGACATATGGCGCGTTACAAATGCAGACTACTTACTTACTTACTTACTTATTGCTTGTTATAATAAGCAGCATGTCTGTTCCTATCTGCAACCGTTTTCACGCTACACGAGATAATTTCGCTAAAAAAACACTTTCTAGAGGGGTAATCGTCTTTGACGCCCGCCTGCGCCGGGCTCCTTGAACTTAGGGGATCGGGCTTGGACTGCTAAAATTTACGTTTAATGCTAAAAATTTTGTATGCAGTTGTCTTTGTCCATCTCCAGCCATTTCGTCGTAATTCAGTGTTGAAATGTGCGCTGCATCCAAAATTTTTGATAAATTCACTAAAAACCTTTTTTTTGGGGGGGGGGAGGTTCAAGGTCGTTTAAGATCATCGATGTTGATAAATCTAAAGAGCTTGTCACCAGTGCTTGTTATGATAAGCAACATGTTTGTACCTATCTGCAAAAGTTTGTACATTATACGAGCCAATAAAGGCAAAATAACGTTTTTAGGGGTATCCCTTTTTGACGCTCTCGTTCAAAAAGAACCCCCGCACCCAGGGGCACGAAATTTTGTCGCGAAAAACTAGAGACCTTGAGGCAGCCCATAGTAAAGACTTCGTGATTCTAGGTGTCGCCATTTTGATATAGTGCCAGGGTGTGACGGACGGACGGACGGACAGATGCCCAGGCCGTGGCTAAGACGCGCGAAGCATTTTGCTGTCGCGCGTAAAAACCCTCTAAATATTAAAACGTTTTAAAAAATATATTTCATTATGTTTCTCATAAAAGTTCGCGCATGCCATGCTCAGGGACATTACAAGCAAAGATTAGATGACATTAAAGAGATGCAGATGACAGAAGGGTTTGTCGTACGGCAGAAGACCAAAGAAGAAGAAACGTTTATTACATTTCTGTCTATACCTGTTTTATTGCATTTTATGTTAATGTAGCTCTGCTATTGGAGCAACTTTAATTGTTTTTTTTGCTTTATAGATTGGTTCGTCACTTCTGCCTTGTCACTCACTGTCTGTCTTCACACTTTAGTTCCAGCGTCGTTTCAAGACTTTTTTGTTTCGTTGTTCATACTCGTGCTCGCACTTGTCTCACACTTTACTAACTTGGTACTAGATAATAAGCTTACTAATTAGTCCACATTGAGTTATTCTGTGATGATGATTAATTTATTAACTAGTTTAAAACGCGAGTAGTGAAACGTTTTCATACGGCAATGCTAATTTAACACTGTTTCAGGTTGGTCCGAACAAATCTGTCGGCAAGCGATTTGACAACATAGTACAGAGATCCTCTTCGCCCTCACACGGAATGATATTACAATACGGCACCGGTGTGACGTCACAATATAGCACCGAAAGAACGTCACAGGACGGCAACGGCGTGACGTCATCGGTGACGCTATCAGCCTCGCCTCCGTCACGCCCACCGCAGCAATCAGCGGAGGAGATCGTGAACAATTTCTATGCGATGAAGCAGCGTAGTTCGATGCTGCGGCGTCAGAGGCCGGTCAGCCCGGGCATGCGCAGACGCAGCGGTGGTAATGCTGTTGGTGGTGATAACAATGTTAGACGTTCCACTGAAACAACGACAAACAGTTCACCTACCGCTACGCAACAGCCATCTATAGATACGAACCAGGCAACAACGGTAGAGCTCTCTCGATTAGTCAGCCATTTCGTCATGCTGAAAAGACAAGTTTAAGCTAGAACAGTTGTTTGTTAAATCGAGTGTTTTATTAGTTTGAATAACGCATTTTATGTTAACGATGCAGGCGAACAGACCGAGAGAAATGCTGGAGTAATTTCCTCGCTTTGTCGTAAATTTTTGTCTCTCAAAAATTTTTGGTCCCAAAAATACACAATTCGCTAGTAAAACCTTCCATTTTGCAGAAATTTAAGAGCATAAGTAAAATTTTGAGCATTCGACTTTTTCTGTCTGGAAAATTACTGTACGGTATACATGTAGGCCCTAATTGTAACTTTCGGCATTCCTCTTCTTTCCTAACATTTTCATTCCACGACAGAGGCTGCTGATTATTGAGTGCTTTGGCTACAAGTCTTAACATTTTTTGCACTAACTTACACATCATGTTTTGTCACTAAACTGACTTAAACCAAGACTCTGCTGCCTATATGAGAGCGTCTAAACTACATAGCGACAGATCTGAACTGAATTGATATAAAAACCTCATCGAACGGATTTCATATTAGTTATTTTTATTTCTGTCGTTTTGAGCGCACCTTAATAGTGTTATTTTACGACTGAAAAACGTCGTTTCAGGTCGGTGCGACCACGTCATCAGCATCTTCTATCAACAAACGACTCGACGTGCAAAGACCACCTGACGTTGACGTAACATCGGCAACTGCAGTAACAACTATGCTGGCTCCAGACAACAGCGAGGAGGCTATCTACGACGTCATACACTCGCCGGCATACATCGATATGACCAGATCAAGTGGAAGCAGTCACTACAGGAACAATTCACGGTCTTCAAATACCGCTTCTTTTGCCAGAGGTTAGCATGTTAGTTATGTATACGGTTATTTTAATCAAAAGTGGATAAGATTAGCTAAATGTATTATATGTTAAACTACGGTCTAAAGTGGAATACGTGAGTATTAAGCAAACTTGTAGGCCTACACTCAAGATTGTGGCTTACCACATGCACTTATCTCACGCTGGCCGATGGTCATTCGTGTATGAAAAGCCGACATTGTCGTTTTCGTTTCTCAACTTCTGTGCCGATCTGATCTATACTTTAAGTTAGAAGGTGTAAAACAAAATGGCCTACGACCTAGCTTTTGAGTAGCCCCTCAGATTAGGCGGGTTTTTTGTGGACATTGTCCCCTACACTTATTTAGGCCTACATATCTACTTTCTTTCTTGTATAAAATCAAAGTGTGTTCTATCAGCTTTAAACGAACGGATATAAAATATGAAAACAACAAGGTTGTGTCTGGTATCTAGATTCGAACGAAGTTTTCGGTAGTATTACGGACTACATGAACGCCTGGGAGATTGGTTCAACGATATTAACCACTGAACGTAAGAAGCTAACAAAGACGCCAGCGGTTTCTTTCTTCCAGGCTGACGATGATACGAAAGACATTTACTGTATGCCGGACGACCACTCGGAGCGAGGACAGGGCGTCGGCGCCGAGGAAGACAACCGAAACCCACTCTACAAAGGACCGCCTACCAATTACAACACATCCGGTGGGCTAATAGCTTTGAAATTCTTAAACCATCCGACATAGAAAGATCTTTGGAAAATGTATTAGTAAAATTTCAAAAATGTGACCCCGGTAGTAAAAGTAAAGCAAAATAAAGGTCGTATTTATGGGAAACTCCTCGCAAAGCTACGGAGCGTCACCTGCCATATGGCATAATGGTACATGTAGTTGTGGTAGTAGTTATTGTAGTAATGTGCTGATCACTGACACAGAGGCTTACCAATTGCCAACTTCCCAGGTTAAAACGCAGCTTAAAATAACCTAACAGCGTTCCAATTTAAACAAAAAAGTCAAAACATTTTTTAAAGTTTTAATTGCTTTGTTAAAACTGAAAACAGAAGTTCTAAAGCTGCAGCTAGGCTAAAGTGCAAAAAGAGTAAACTTGAAATTGAACTGAAACTGGGCCCTCGCTTCACCTTCGGCTACATGCTTTGCATTCAGTTAATTTAGTCCGTGTCATAATTCAATAATTTTATTGATAGATTTATTGATTGATCCAGTTGTTTCTCTGTCATCTGGCGTCGTCAACTACCCCTCTCTGGACGAGGTTCCTACAGACGTAAGCTCACTGTCAGTGGAGGATGTTGTCCAATGTCTGCATTGGTTGAATCTGCACAAGTACAAAGAAAAGTTTCGTGCCGAGCAGGTCGACGGCGCCCTGCTCATGGCCATAGATCAACAGGTGCCACAGTTGTCGTTTGTTATTTCATTCTTTTACTTATTTATTCATTTATTGCTTTATGTACTTCAAAGTACTCAATTCTTCAAGGCGCGTGCAGACTGCAGATCTACGTAACTGAACTGAACTGACACGGGGCAAAAAGGCAAGCTTATTGGTGATTGGTTGACACGTACGTGCCCGTAGTCACCGCCAATGACGCCGTTCGACGGTGTCTATTGTAATACATTGTTTTTTGCCCATTGGTCAGTTAGTCAAAAACTAAACCATGTGATGTCAGTTCAGTTCAGTTAATTTACGTCGCTGTTTTTGTATTATATGTTTATTTGGTTGCACTGTACACTTACTTACTTATTAACATATTGCCATTAATCAACAGGTGACACGCCCTTTACAGGCTTTGTAATGAACGACTATGAACGATATTTATTTATTCATTTACTTATTTATTGTATTTAGCCGTCTTAGCAGGCCACATTACAGGTCGTGCCCGTATGTCTCGCTGTTTGTTCGTCCATTTATCTGTCCAGTGCGGGATCTTAACTCAAAAACAAAAATTTGTAAAAAAGGCCCAAAGTAAGTGTAAAATTTTTTTTGGGTAGGAGCAGAAATCAGGTCAAAGGGTTGTGCTATGCAGTGTATGGCTAATGTATTGGTCGCGTGTTTCCAGTCCCTGGTAAAAACGGAGTCAGATTTACATTAAGCGTTTTCAAGCGATTTTAACAACAGTTTACGTAACAAAATGCTATTCTACAACGTTTTTTCTTATTTTTATTATTTTTGTTACGTTTGCGCTCCAGGTGCTGTTGGAAGATTTTGGATTTCGACGTATCGAAGCGATCAGGCTGGAACAATTTGCACGACACGGCTGGAAACCGATTCTAGACCGTACATCACTAAATCACTATCAGCATCCCCCGCATCAGTTGCAGCAACAGTTTCAGCAACAGTTGCAACAACAGTTGCAGGAACAAGAACAGCAGCCGATGAATATGATTTGTTTGCAACCTAAGCCGTTATATACTGACGTTTAGAGTGCTAAATAATGACTGCCTTTTAATGCATTTTTAATGCTTATTTATCGCACATAACGCTTTTTAATTCTATAATCAATCATATAATAACCACTTACAAGAATGACAAGTAATTTACCACATTATAAACATTTTATGTACTTCAATGGTTGCTAACAATGGCGGACTATAAAAATAATTACATACAAAAATTGAGTTGCTGAAGCTGCAAACTGTAACAATGATAACGGATTTTTAAAACGAAACTTTGATTTGACTTAAGGTTAACTTCAAATCTTTTTAATTTTAAGTTATTTTTATCACACAGTTGTGGGGCCCTAGTACGATAGCTAAGACGTGCTGTCGTGCGTGAAAATTCTGTGCTTTAGTTTGCCGTTTGTACTTAAAAAGCCTGCGTTCATGACATTTTATTGTTACCTTAAAATATTGATGCAGTTTTTTGTCTGCTTTCAAAGCTATTGGTTACTAGAAAAAAACTGTTACGCTGCAGTATTTTTTACTTCAGTGTTCGTTGGTACTATTTTTGTGTCAGTTTGTTTTTGTGAATTGTCGAGTATTATTGCACGACATGCTATAGAAAAAAAAACAATTAAATTTTTAACAAATTTTTATCCACAAGCGCCTACTTTTTCACCGGGCTGCAACCTCACAGGTACGAGCGCTAGGCATAAGCCTATATACAATGTGTCCCCCCCCCAAAAAAAAAAAACTGATACACCAAGGGGAATCGATAACTTTATGAATTTTTAATGAATTTTTGACATTTTTACCGGCGAACTTCTTGGAAACTTTGCGACAAAACTGTCAGCGAAAATCCCATCACACTCAGTACATGTCGCTACACTACCTTGCGAAAAATATATGTTCGAAAATTGCACCAATCGAAGCACGGCAGCGGAAAATTAAGAGCACACGAACTAAAGAAAATGTAATCATGATAGATGAGCTAGTATTAAGCCAGTAAGATCAGCTACACATTCGTCATTTAGCACAAACTGGTGTCCTTTATGTCATTTTTCCATATCCGCAGCATTTTTATAGACTACAGTCAATATGCACTGTGTCCCAAAAACGTCTCACTTTGTCATTTTTTTATATCTTCGCCAAATATTAACCGATTTTCAAATTTGTTTTTCCTGGCAGATACTGTGGACAATTAGCAATAAAGTAGTTGTGAAATATTCCACCACACTTTAACTTTGTTGTTACACTACCATGTAAAACAAATTTTTAAAAATTACCAAAATCAAATGGTAGGCTTGCTAAACCACAAAGGCAAGAAACAAACATATCGTTCAATACGCCAGATCTCCATAGTAAAGGATCTAACAGTGTGGCATCATACAGATCATTTACTGCATTTTGGTCAAAAGTGTATTTTATTTACCGCTTGATGTCTATTATCGTTAATGTTTCTTGCATTTTTACTTCACAAGGTAGTGTAGCGACACAGTTAACGTGTGGCAAAATATTCAATAATTACTTTTTTGCTATTGGTCCACAGAATGCTACAGTAAAAGAATTTTAAAAATCGGTTAATATTTGACGAAGATATAGACAATCACAAAGTGGGACGTTTTTTGAAACACAGTGCAGTTCGTGCTTCAACCGGCGCCGAAACCAGTTATCCAGATGAGCTATATGATAAACAACGATTATTACACAGTACTTAGCTAATTGCCGCTTTCTAGGCTTATCTGCTACAGTACCTGCTGCTGCTGCTGCTGTTTATGATTGCTGATGCAGTGTTATTTTTGTTTCGATTAACTTATTATGCGGCTGTACTTTATTGGCCGCATATTGACTTTTGCCCCTTCGTTTGTCCGTCTGTTTGCCAATGCCATTCTGCAGTCCGAATCGAAGTTTGAGGTTCCCTTGCTAGCTAGCTCTACTTGCAAATTTTGTCGTTGTAGTTTCAAATTTGGCACAGGATATTTATCCGGCAGCCGTTTTGGACGGCCTCAGCCGGTACGTACAAGCGTCGAGCAACCAAAGGTGCGCGTAGATACTGGCTAAGGCCGTGTCTCTGCATACCGCTGTAGAGACAAGCCGCGGCAGCCGGACAACTGGCAACCTCAATTTTATACGAGCAGGTAGGGTTTTACGCGTAGTGCCAGTCGGCAAGTTGAGTGCTTGCCTCAAGTAGCCTCGAATTTATTACTAATGTTACACGCTTAGTTACAGTGTGCATTATCGTCACATAAATATCTAAATTGAGCTAACCCTAACCTTAACCCTAACTGTTACTCAATATTAACCGTCATAATTATAGTCCACTACTAGGGACCAACCGAATTCACGGGAGAAAATGCATGATTTTACGGCAGAATTTTTTAAATGAGTCAAATTTCACGGAAAATTCACGGAAAGAGTTTCAGAAATTCGCAGGAAATTCACGGGCTCCACAGACGTTACTTCGAGGTGCTGCGCTAATGCAAACGAAAAAATTTCAGAACAACGAATATTTACTACACTAAGTCAAGACTCAAGACAGTCAATGTCAACTACTCAGTGCTGAAGTGCGAGACGTAGCAAACAGCAACATCCGTACAAAAGCTGCTGATAAAACTCTTTAATTGTCATAAATCAAACTAAAAGCGCTAAAATTCACGAAAAATGACGGATTTCACGAAAATCGGCGTTTTTCACGGAAGAAGGCCAATTTCATGGAAAATGTCACGGCCGTGAAATCGTGAATTAAGTTGGTCCCTATCCACTACGCATAGCGATAACGATAGCGTGCGACACTGGTGCCGCCGCCTAGCAAATTTAATTAAATCGTAAATGAATGTATATGACTCGGCAGCCTCGCGGAGCCTCGTTTATGTTTAACCGGATGGCCCACTGGCTATTTTTCTGGCTGCCGGATGTATAGTTAGTGCGATTAAATTTTGTCGCTTTCATTTTAATCGTTTTTTTTTTGTTTTAGTTTTGTTTCGGTTATCGCTAACGAATTATGTATAGGCAGTTTTTGTTTTCGTTAACGAGAATCACACAGATCAAGTGTCCGGTCTTCGTGCGTGTACACGATTGTAGGCTACGTTCGTGTGAAAATCTCTAACGCCAGATAAAAATGACTTTGTTTGAAGATGGATGACATTTCATTGTTCATTCGTCATTTTCTGCGACTGCAGTGCGTGCTAGTTCTAATCATTCTCTGTTTCGGTCGTCATATCGCCGGTGCGTATATTATGTTCTAATTTGTGCTGGGAATTAGACCAATTATTCTGAAAAAAATAAAACGCTAAGCGTTTGCAACTTTTTAGCAATTTACATAGTGTGATATTATCGTGTAAACCACAGATTTGAAACCACTTAGTATTGCAGCATGTAACTTTTGAAATGTAAATATGCTAATGATAATAATACTTTTGACAGTTTTAATACTTTTAGCTAATAGTTTTAATTTCTGTTTTACGGCACGGCAGACGGAAAATTCGAAAGAGTTTTGTTTTGTTGTATTGATGCCATATATTAGTAAATTTGTTTTTCGTGCTTCGGCATAGAGTATCTAATTAACCGTGGCGCACTAAACTTGTTCATGGTTGTTAGGCCATCCAAAACGCAGCACTTGTTAAAAACTTAAAATATCTTGAATAAGTATTTCTTCAGCTACAACTGGTAAAATTTTGTGCAAATTGATTATCATTTATAATTCTTTTTTATGAAACACCGTGAATATGGACCCTTTTTGAAAGGAATAGTTCGATCCCGTTTCCACTGAATCCCCATCAGCTCTAATCGGAAAACTGCGCAAAACCGTAAAGTAACCACCGGCTGAGATTTTAACTTCAAAATACATAAAAATGTATCTAGGGCCGAAACCTCGTTTAGGACCCAACAGGGGGAGCTACCGGCGCTCCTCCATGAGCCATTTCGTGGCCAGTGCAGACGTCCTGACCAAGGGAGGCAGGAGCATATCTTTCGTCAAATTTTGGACTGTCGAAAAATTGTAAAAAAAATTTATGTAAAAAATGTTCAAAAGTATAAAATTTGGGCTAAAACCCGCTGATTTTGACAAATTTAGAAGGTAAATTAAAATTTTGAGCACACATAATCTCCTATGTTGGAAATTCACATTTGTTTGTCGACATTCCGTCAATAGTGTATGTCGTAAACTTGCAAATTTCTGCCCCGTCTATTTTTAAACCCTGTTTAGGAGGTAGAGTCGTTCCCCTATTTAAAAAGTCTTTGGCTACGGTGCCTGACGATGACAAATATTTTACGATATACTCTTCCACAACTTCATGTAACCCGCATTTTTCAGCCGACCATCTTATTTTAGTCAAAAGAAGGTTGGTAATAAGCCAGGGGTACCACTGTACAACAGATGACTTATAGCCTACAACATATCGGTTGGGTTATACCTGGTAGAAAGTTATGCAACAAACGTCTTGTTTATATCTACGATAGAAGCTGCTGAATGATACGTAACAGCTCTGCTATATACCGCTATCCACAGTTGCATTGTTTCGCGTGATTCACGCCGAACGTACCAGTATGCTTTCATTTCGATTTTAGCACTTGAAATCTTTACTAGGCAACCATATCAGTATTAACAATATGTAATTATGCTAACAACACATGCAGCTGGACCTCACATGGCAAAGTTGTTGCGGACGAAGCTGTCTGAAGACCGATACTTGGTAGAGTCTCGACCCGTCGCTAATGAAAACGAAACGCTTACTGTCGACTTCGGCATCAGCCTTTTACAGATACGAGAAGTGGTTAGTATTAAGGCGCGTACAGTGAGACGTAGCTGAATTGAACTAAAATGACATGGTTTAGTTTTTGACGAACTGACTGCAGTGGGCAAGCAGTAATGCATTACATTAGGTAACGTCTAATGGCGTCTGTGACCTGCGTGACTATGCTCACGTACGCGTTAACCAATGACCAATGAGCTCGCCCTACTTGCCCATTAGTCAGTTCGTCAAAAACAAAACGTGTCAGTTCAGTTTAGTTCAGACTTAACGTCTCTCTGTTTGCGCATTTATGGGTGGCCAGCATCGGTCGATGCCTATACACGTGTAGCCTTCTGGTCACCGTATTATTATGTTATCAAGCCTCTTTGTTAGTTGTAGAAAATTAACGGTCTATTTTTGTCGTATAATCGTTTTCATTAATTTAATACTTAGTTCTAACACCTGTTAGCAATACTCTACGAGTGTGAAAAATAAGTTAAGATGTTAAAAACTACTGGTATGTCTAGAAGTCCGATACGTCGCTTGTACTGAAACTATTGCGCAATAGCATTGAAGCACCACAAAAGGACTGACAAAAATCAGCCCTCGAGAGTTTCACTGCAGATAGCTGAAATTTTGCGACCTTGATTTTCAAGCAATTTAATGGCTGACTTACTGATTGAAAACAACGTTTTCCAGGCAATTGACTAAATCAAAATAAAACTCAAAACAATATTGCAAATGTATTACACATTGTAGTGATAATCACTTGCTTTATCCATTTCCTTATAAAATGCCTTTAAGTCTAAGCTTTTTATATTGTTATTTTGGTCTAAAAATACAACAATTAACTTTCATTTGATTTGATTTTATTTACGTTAGAGAAATATATTCAAATTCGCATTAAATATTACGGCAAGAGCAACAAGACAGTTGAGATGTGAAAATGATTTTGTGACAAGTTTACTTTAAAAAATTAAATTATGATGATAATGTTAATAATGATGATATAGTTGTTGTCTAATGCTATGACAGGATATGAAGAACGAACTTTTACGAAGCAATATTTGGCTTCAGTATGTAAGTAGAACCGCGTAACTGTTCAACATAATTTTATACGCTTGCGTATCTTAGCCTATCTTAGAATAGTTTATGGCAGTGGGTTAAAAATTAGGGACAGATGGAAAAAGTTTCAATTATTTGGCAAATAGTTGCAGATTTCCGACAGAATACATTATGGGTGCTTAGAATTTTAATGTTAACTTTCCCAAAAATTTGGGAGTTTGTATTTTAAAAAAACACTTTCTGACAGAAAGACAGCTTTTCGACAGGCTGAAATTTAATGGCCAATTTACACCTAAGATACCGACGAGTTTCAACTCAACTCACCAGTTAAGTTTAGTTGAGTTGCGTGGTAAATGTGGCCATAAAAAGGAACTGCACGACGATGATGCTGCGGTCACGTCATTTAAGTAAATCTTTAAAGTTTCACTTTCCTTCTCTTTTTTTCCCTTTATTTCTCTTAGCCCGCTTCACTTTCCTTCGTTTTTTACTCTCTCCTTAAATCTAGCTAGCGGATTCGGGAAATCGCCGTAAGCTCTCCCATCGGGGTCTGGGGCAGAACCTTAACCGAAATCAAATTTGATGCATTTCTGCCTTAAAATGTGACATAATTAATGGCAACAACTTGTATAATTTTTTCTGAGAATCAACTGATTTTATTTCGTGCAGTTCCCATAGTGAAGGTCAATCGGTGACCAAGTCGAGTTTGTCGTCAGTCGTTTACGCAGGACTCGCTCGGGGAAAAAGTTAAAATTACAAATCCTTAGCAATGGGTCCGTGGACCTCTCCAGCACCCCCTCCTTAAATGACGCCCCTGTGATGCTGAATGATGTCTTGAGCTGGTTAGTTGGGCGCAGAGATGGCGTGATTATCAGCTGACGTGGAATGAAAGCGAGTTCGGCGGAGTCTCGACTATCGTCGTTCCCGCCTCTAAACTATGGACTCCAGACATTCTCCTCTACAACAGGTAGGCCTACTAGTAACACCCTGCATCGTATAATATGTTCTTTGTTATGTGGCCGTCGTCTTACATGTAATAGGCCGTATTATGGGTCTTGCTTTTCTGTCCGTTTGTCCGTTTGTTTCGTATAGGCTCCTAGCTTGATAACAGAAGGGCATAGAAAAGCCGAAATTGGTGTGAACGTTGCCCTGGGTGTAACCGTTGTGCCGATTGTCAGCTCAAAAAGTCGTAGGGCAAGATTAGAATTACGGTTAGAGCTAGGTTTGCGCGTTTGTAGGCTAAAGAGAACTGTCTAACATTACATGTAAACTGTTGGGAGCGATAAATGTGATAAAATGACAAACAGCCGGTAATTGCAAGGCAATAACGTAGAGCCCGGCTTTATAGACAGGAAATGAGCAGAAAATCGTTCAATAATTTATACGAAATCGGCAGCAAGCACTAGTTAGACGGCCCCTACGTGTGGGATAAAAATAAAACGAAGCTGGAGCAAAATCACAAAATCGCTTGCTAACCAAATGTGATTTTTATAGCTTTATTTTTGATTAGCATGGCTGCGTCATTGATTGATTGATTGACTGATTTGTTTATTTGTGTTTTTTTGTCTTAGATTTATGTTTTTATGTGTGTGTTGTCGTACGTTGTCATAGTATATGCTCGTTTTCTATTTTAGTACAATTTAATGCCATATTCATTTTGCCAGTATTCGTAAAAGCTACTGTAAGTTTAAGTTCAGTGCCTTGCCGTCGAGTTCATTTTTCCTCATTGTCGTCGTATTTATGCCAGGTTTAGCGAATTAAATAAAAACTCATTAATAGGTTGACTGGTTGACTCATTTACTTGTAAACTTAGTTATTTACTGAATATTTCGTGCACAGCGCGGACAAGGACATTGACAGTAAGATCGCTACAAACATACTCGTGTCTTCGGACGGCCGATGTACGTGGATTCCACCGGGACTTTTCGAGTCCTCCTGCTCCATAGACATCTCCTGGTTCCCGTTCGACGACCAAACGTGCTTTCTCAAGTTCGGTTCGTGGACTTACAATGGACATCAGCTCGACCTAAGGCTCAGCCGAGATAGCATGGACCTGTCTAACTACGTTCCAAACGGAGAGTGGAATCTTGTCGGTAGGCCTGCTCCGTTTTGTAGGCCCTATACTGTTTCTAATTAAATTGCATATACACCGTGGGCCATAAAAAACGTGCCACTTTATTTTTGTTCATATCTTCACTAATTATTGACCGATTTTTAAAATTTTTTCACTGGCACACTTTGCAGACAATTTGCAATAATGTACTTATTACATATTCTATCACAAGGTAAATGCATCTCTACACTACATTGTAAAATATAAATGTAAGCAAAAACTGATGACAATAACAAAAATTTGGTTAAATGAAAAAAAAACTTCAGACCAACATTGCGATAAATGATCCGTATGACACTAGACTGTGTTAGATTTACACAGTTCAGTGTCATACAGACCATTCACTGCAATGTTGGTCTAACGTGTTTTTTTTTCAATTTTACCAAAATGTTTGTTTGAAATTATTGTTACGTATGCATATTTCATTGATATTTTACAAGGTAGTGTAAAGACGCATTTATGGTGTGGTGGGATAACCATATTATTGCAAATTGTCTGCAGAGTGTGCCGGTAAAAAAATTTTGAAAATCGATCAATAATTGGCAAAAATATGGACAAAACTAAACTGGCACGTTTTTGGTTCACCCTGTAGTTTCATATAAGCCTGCATGTTTTTTAAAACTATTTTACACCGTGTCTGAAATTAAGTCTTTAGTTAACATGAATAACTGTAACAAACTTGAACATATTTTATGAAGCTTTACTAAAAAGTGTACAATTTGCCTTCTCGTTTATTTATCACTAAGTGTTGCTCATGTAATCATAATGTTATCGAAAATGTCGATGCTGGATGTAGATAACATCTATTTGAACTTTTGCAAATTGCAATGCAAAAAACTTGAAAAAATCAATAAAAATTACATTTAGAAATATCCAGTACCTGGCACCGGTGGCGTGTAATATGGTTGTTCTTATTATACGCTATGGTTTGCTTTTAGTTGACTATTCTACTGCACATTTCAAATTTTCGGGTTGTTGGAGCGATGATCCCCACCATTACGTCAAGTTGGCTGAGACCACGACGGAGGACGACGCAGGCCTAAGTCACAAAATAAACACGATGGGTGACATTACTTCTGACATAGACTTCCATTGTGCCTTTCGTTGGCCTAAGTCGAAGTTTCCGCTCAGCGAAAAATTCGGCGAAAGTCCCTAACTCAAAAAAAGTCACCAATAATATTGTATAGTTACGTGTTTTGTAAATAACAGAGGCGCCAGCCCGACGCTACGTAAAGTACTACCCGTGCTGTGAGGAGCCGTACCCTGACGTGAAGTTCCACATACGTCTGAGACGCCGAGCGCTCTATTACAATCTCTACGTCATCGTACCCACTGCAGCCGTGGCGGCTCTCACACTGCTGGCGTTCCTACTTCCGCCAGACTCAGGAGAAAAGATCGGACTTGGTAAAGCCCAGATTCCATTACGCCGACTTTGCGACAAAGTTCGCGACAAAATCATCAAGTTTCGGCGACACAAATCACGACGCCGACTTTCGTGATTTGCGTCCGCGACTTTCACCGAAACTTCACGATTTTATGATTTGTCACCGTTTGTGTCCACGACTTTCCTCGAGGAGAAGTTTCGGTGAAAGTCAGCGTGATGGAATTTGAGCTTAAGCTGTCTTATTATTTTGTTCTACTATGGTTGTGACGTTTGGTCGCTGTTTACATCGCACGTGCAGATGAATGTTATTGAAAATAACAGCTTCAAAGTTTAACTCGACAGATTTTTGGTGTTTTGCGAGCGAGCATCAAGCCCCTACAATAATTCTGTGCTAAGATTTTGCTGCATTTATTACAGATTTGGAGAAAAACACAAATCTAATACTTTGGACCAGTTTTGGCGTCATAATATTGGTCGAAAACAAAAAAGCAAGCAACCAAAATCTGTGTGAACGTTCCCCAAAGCGTGAAAAAAACAGCGTGACAAATTTCAGCTCAAAGGTTACGGTCAGGGTTAAGGTTGCGCCGCAATTGGCGGACGGACGCACAGTATGTCGGAAGTAGGCCAACATGTTTTAGTTAAATTTAATAAAAATTATAGAAAATATTTCAGATGCCGTTAAAAGTTAAAATACTGTGACATAAATAATGTTAAATTTTTATAAACGTTTACTGTAACTGTCGCTCAGGTATAACGGTGCTACTGTCACTGACGGTATTTCAACTAATCATCGCCGAGAAGGTTCCAGAATCATCGCACGCCGTTCCACTTATCGGTATAAAATACAGCCTGATATGCAACTCTTTCTATTCATCTTTTTTGAAAAGCTAACCGTGGGCTTGGCAGTAAAGTTTTTTCTGAGCCACTAAGCCTATAGGGCAACTCTGGCTGTTGTTTCCTTAGCTAGACACCAGCTTACACTGCGAGATCACAAATAGCGGGCTAGCGCATCGCCAGCTTTTGCAAGTACTCAGTGCGCTTACCCACGTAGGGTCGGCCAGGCTGAGTTAATCTGGGTGGCTGGTTACATACCGAGATGGTTTACTATCCGTCTGTTGACAGTCGCCCACCTAAGTACTAACCGGGCCCGGCGTTGATTGACTTTGTTGATCGGACACCGCGTATTAAGTTAACCACTATACACTAAAGCTATAAGCTACCATGCACACTATGTGGGCCTGGTGAAAGAAACAGTTTTTTCAAATAACGACCGTTCTGCTGGTATATACTCACTAGGCTACCATTATTTTTAACCGTTTGTTTGCATGTAAAGACGCGTACAGAACGACGTAACTGAACTGAACTGAACTCGCTTATTGGTTAGTTTAGTTTAATGCAGTAAATTATGGCACTTTGTATGCGCCTTATAGGGTGTTTACACGATCGAGCAAACATCGAGCAGTTAGCTCGACGTTCTGTGGTAATTAGCATGCTATATAGGAAAGCGGACGGGTTATAATAATATTGAAAAGTTTATGTAACACGTGATCAGCTGTGGGGCTAAGAGCCTAAGCCTAGGCTTACATTTGAGCCAAGGGGCGGGATTCCAATAGGCCTGTTTGAGCCAGCTCAATGTTTGCTCGACGTTTGCTCAATGTTTACTTCGTATAGGCTATGCTTTATGCATGCGTCATATTTGCTCGATGTTTGTTCGATTGTATAATAATATATAATAAGATAAACACCTTATTAAAGTTTAAGTTACGAATAGCACTCACGTCCGTTGCCGTTTAATTTCCCCGTTTAACTGATTTGTTGCAATTAATCTGCGTGTTTAGCTATGTTTCTTGGAGTTGTAAAGGTTCTGTCTGGAATGTCTCTACTGCTCAGTGTTAGCAGTAAATTCGTTATTAATAATAAATTAGCTAAACTGTTAGTTACATTTTGACAGTCATGTTCGGTTTTGTTGTTTATACAGCCATGTTCGTTGGAGTGGTAATGTTCTTCTGTGCAATGTCGCTTCTGCTCAGCGTTCTCGTTCTAAGTCTTCACCATCGCTCGCCCAAAACACACCACATGCCAAACTGGGTACGCCACGTTTCACTGAATTTTGGCATGTACTTTGAATTACGCTGTAAAAATACTTTAATGTCAATCTATCGGTCATTGAGAATTTTTAAAGTGGCCTAGGTAATAAAACTATAGCAAGATAAACTTAACTCAAACAGCTATGAACATAGCGCTCAGTAAACGCTACCTTGTGAAATTTGGTCAGCTAGAAATAATTAAAGTACCGTAGGTTTTCCAGTATTTTACACTAAACCTGGCACTTGAGATAATAAAGGAGTCTGAATTATAATGTTTTTTAAGTTTACCGTCAATTTCTTTAGTAAAGTGTTTTAGCAATTGGTTAATATTTGACGAAGTCATAAACTAAGAAAAAAAATAACTAAGATAAAGGTTTATTTTTTTTAAACCGCTCGGCAATATAATTTCTCATTGATTTGAACTACAAAACTTTATTATAAATTCTATAGATGTAAATAGAATCCGTGTGCGTTCGAGCATTATTTTTGTGAGATAAAAATTTGTTTTGTGGACCTATGCGAAAAACCACAGGCAAATATTAGTGATGCACGAACGCTGAAACGAGTGGTCACGTGACGTGTAGGTGCGCGTCGTGTTCTGTGATTGGTTGGCGTGGATGCTGCTCATGAAGAAATCTCGACACGACGACAGCCTCAGTAGGTCACTGATAGACAAGCAACAAACTGTTGGACATCAGAACAGCGTCGAAGACGCTTTGTCTGACATACACCTCACGAATGCTAACAAGGTGTTCAGGGCAGTCTTATTTTTATGTTTAAAGCATTTAATACAAAAAAAATTATAGTTTATGTCATGCAGGTATTTTTGCAGGGGTCAGTTTGTGCGTTTGCTTTTCACTGGATAGGCTCAAATAGAAAAATGTTAACGGTATTTGTGAAATTGTGTAACATTTTAAAAAGAGCAGCAAAAATAAAATCAGATTTTAGTGGTTATCCAGGGGATCCAAATTCTACGGTTTTTGAATTAGGATACTAAATAAGAAATTTCTGACAAATAAGTTTATTGTATTCGCTAGGTTGCATACGTGGTATTTAAAAAATAATTTTCAAGTGGGGAAGCGCTTTACTCAGACTCAAGTTTCATCTTTGAACTTCCGAGCATAGAGCAGAATTTCGAGACGCGCGAGTTGAAAAAAGAAATAACCGCCAGCAAAATATGAGTCCGCTCGGAAAATTATCCTTTCCGGACGAACTAATAAAATATAGTAAAAAAATTCATCGCAACTGTGAAATCGGGACATCTAACATTTCCATAGGCGGTCGTTATACTACGGGCCGCATTACGCGTTTTGGTTGTCTGTCCGTCTCTCCGTCCTAACGCGTGAACAAGTTGTATGCAAATGTGCCGACAGGAAATGGATGACGTGATTGGTGGCACGGCGGGAGTTTGCGAAGTCGGGATGAGTGGAGTCGGCGTGCAATTGGCTGCTATTCTGGCCGAGCTCCGCCTACTAACGGTCAAACTAAAGGAGGAGTCCAGGGACAAGAGGATCGGCAACGAGTGGAAATTCGTGGCCATGGTTTTGGATCGTTTCTGTTTCTGGATCTTCGTCATTTTCTTCATCGTTTCTACAATAGTCGTCTTTCGACAGCAGCTTTTCTAGACAGTGTACGAACTGTCGGGGAGTATATGGGAGAGATTTGAATTTCCCTTAGCTTATTGGAATGGAGTAAACCACTTTGGTTTCGGTAAATTTCAACCTTCCTGGGGTGGGTAAAGGGCGTCGCAGCTGACAACTCATCAAGTGCATGCAGTAGACTTATGAGCATTTTGACAGCTTTTTGTTAAACCTAGAAAAATGTTAACTTTGATTGAGCGCTTAAGAATCTACAAAAATTACGCCTTTTCGGGATCACAAATCTAAACATTTGAGAAAGAGGCACGCCTTGTACCACATTGAAATAAAGGATGCATCCCATCCCAACACCACATTTCATCAGTGCCTCGAATCGACCGCCGCTCAACGATACCCAGCTGTTTGCCTTATTAGAAATTTAAACATGAATTTTACATATAAAAACACAAGTACAGAAAAAGTCGATAACAGTCTGAAAATTAGTGAACTAAATTTTCATAAAGATCAACTGTCAGGCCGTGGTTACGTATGAAAACTTATTGGACAATGTTTTATTTTGCATACAACCTGGCTTCTTCTGCAAGCAAACACAAACTTTCCTGAAGCTTCGTATAGTTACATGCAGCAGCACTGTGTAAATAGCATTTAAAGTTTGTTAAAATAAATTGCAGATATAGTTAGTGAACAATATAAATAATTCACTATATTTTCTATCGTTATTTAAACTCACTATTTTGTTGACGCTCATCGTCTCGGCAACTGCGCTGCTTTTTCCGGAACGATTTTTGTTGCCGCTAAATGTCGCCACGGCGAACAATTTATTTCACGTGATCGTTGGGTTCTACTGACATAAAGTATTTGTTTTGTTTGATTTTTCTATTAATTGAATTATGGTCACATTTTGACTCTGAATCCGCCGATTGTACTTAAGTAACGGTCGAGGGCGTCAAAACGGGTACCCCTTTAAAAAGACGTTATTTTGCCGCTATTGGCTCTTATAGTGTGAAAACGGTTGCAGATAGCTACAGACTTGCTGCACATCATAACAAGCACTGGTGACGGGTTTTTTAAATTTGTACACATCGATGACCTTGAACGACCTTGAACCCCCAAAAAAGAGGTATTGGTGAATTTTTTTCGCCCATTTCAACAGTAAATTGCGACGAAATGGCTGGAGATAAACCAAGACGACCTGCATATGTAATTTTCAGCATTAAGCAGTTTAAGTTTCGACCCTTTAGGTTCAAGGAGGCCGGTGTAGGCAGGCGTAAAAACGGCTACACCCTAAAAGTGGTTATTTTACCCCTATTGGTTCGTGTAGCGTGAAAACGGTTGCAGATACGCAGAGACATGCTGCTTATCATAACAAGCAATAGTGACAAATTTTTATCGGTGTGAAAATCGATGACCTTAAATGACCTTAAACATCTGAAATATGGGTTTTAGTGTTTTTTTTGCAAATTGTGGCTGTCGCGTAGATTTCAAGAGTGAATCAAAACAACCTGCGAATAGGAACTGCTAAGGCTGTTGCGCGTCTCATGGGCTTTGCTCAAATTACTTGTTTTGAAACGGTGATGCGTTTTTGTTTGGAGACGCCTTTTGTAATCCATGCACTAACAAAAATTGTGATTATTATAGATAACCAACGAACATGTCAGCCCAATTCCGACACGATATGCGACCGTTCGTTTAACCATGCTTATTAGGCCTACACGCCCACTGCGCTGCACAACATTAAACCGTACGCTGATTGTTCAAACTAAGAATAGTACACTGGTCACTCCTGCTTTAAAAACATTTACGTAGATTGGTTGTTTTTACGCCTTTTTGCTTTCATGTTCGAACATGACTTGTGAGACAGACAGGCGATCAGACAGACGGACGGATGGGTAACACCCGCAGTGCGGCTTATCAGAATGTCCATGCAACTAAGCTTACGTTGAGCTCGTCTCTTTACTTGGTCTTTAAACTTTATGCGAAAATCGTCTTTTCAAACTGCAGCGGATCGAACTTCGTGGATTCCGTAATTCGCACACTTCAAATTCACACTACAAACGCCAGGTAGACAGGCTACGTTACGTTATGTTCGGTATTTTATGTCTACGATAGAAAAAAAATAAGAAACGAGACGTACGTACCAGCTATTGACCCATATTGTCTTATCAGTATGTGATAAAAGACATAACTTTGCACGATTTGCTATCGGCGTATCTTGCTTTTATAGGCTAGCCAAAAAAAATCATCTTGTATAGCACGCATCGGCGTCGTTGGTTACAACGGTTGGGGGCAGAAAGTTGGAATTTTCCGAGAGACAGCTGAAATTTTCCAATAAAAGAAACACTGGTGGAAAAAGGAGGACTTAGGAGCAAAATTTTAAACTTTACATTTTGCTCCCAAGTCCCCGAAATAAGAATTTTCAGAGGCAAAGTTTGCATCTTAGACGAACATTTCTTAACATGAAAATTTTTTTTCGATAAGCTATAATTTGGGTCCTCCAAACAGGCTTTCGCTGCTGTTGCTGCTGCTGATGCTGATGATGATGATAACAAAGACAGCTATGACGTAATAAAAAATAAATCAGGCATGGCGACTAAAGCTATTGGCGTAGTTATTTTGTCGATTGCTACGCTATAGAAGTCGATTCTATCGATCGTATATTTCATATAAAATACGCGAACTTTAACATCGTGTACGGCCGTTAACTGGCAACGGCTGCACGTTCCACATTGTCTCTGAACTATACAAGTCACGCTTTTAACTATCGAGCTGTTCGTTATAGAGTTGCAGTTGGCAGAAGTTTTTCGATAGGCCTAAAATGCAATACGATACGTAGTTCGCATTGGAAACTGGCAGGAAAGTTGCCATTTTTATTTATATTATTTAAACTGAAAAAAACTGAAAAACTATTTCAAACTAAACCTATACGAGAAAGGTTAGAAAAGTACTAATATGTAGAGATACAAAAGGCAAAAAAACTGACAAGCTGTGGCAGAGAAAAAAATCAACATTCAGCAAAACTAAACTAGAAAGCAGTCAGAGCCCGCACACCTTCGCCAAGGTTATGTTGTTCGCCAGGTGGCAGCACCATCTTCGGTGGCAGCACCGTCTTCTGATGTTTTGTACATTTATCAAAGAAATGGCCTCGACCATATACAGAGAGTCCGGGGATGCACTCAAGATTATTAAAGTCGTCACCGTCAGCGGCGACTTGTAACAGCGAGCAAATTCTCGCGTCACCAGTATGGGCAGTATCTGCCGCTACTATAGTGCCTGAGTCTATGTATTATGCAATTGAATAGACACTGTTGATGCCGATGTCATTGCGTAATATGCATTAAGCTCGTCGCATATAGCACAATCCAGACGTGTGTATGCACTCTATGGCTGTCGTAAAGGCGACAAAAATATCCTGTGAGGAAAATTTGCAGGCGGGAAAATGATAGTTTCAAAGAATTCCAGACTGATCAAGACATCGACAGTGCCAAACTTTTACTATTATTTACCTTGCATATAAATACGTTTTATTGCGGTCCTTATGCGAGTGTAATACCCCGTTTACACGATCGAGCAAACATCGTGCAAAAGTCAAGAAAATGTATTTAAAATACACGTGCTAATTGATCGACGTCTGCTCGATGTCTGCTCGATGTTTGCTAGCATTCATCTAGCTAGCTCGACAAGCTATGGTAATTAGCATGCTAATTAGGAGGGCGGGCGGGTTGTAACTGGAAGACTTATATAACACGTGATCAGCTGTGAGCCTACATTTAAGCCAAGGGGCGGAGTTCCAACAGGCCTGCTTGATGTTCGCTCGATGTCTGTTCGACGTTTGCTCGATGTTTGCTCGATCGTGTAAACGGGGTATAACAAGGCACATAATACACTCTGGACCATGTTGAAAGGTGCTTATTTCATGACTGTGATCGACGATGTGTTCTGCGTGAGAGGTGCGTGCCGACAAACAGACATGAGACACGTTTCAAAGGTCATCCTTGACTTGAGTGAGATTATGGGCGGTTATAACACTTCAGACTGTGTGGTGAGAGATAGGAGAATAGTGTAGATCATGAAGGAAGTTTTACGAACAAAATGTGATTGAAACGTGAGTGAGTAAGTGAGCATACTGTTTGACGTCCCACCCGACACAGTATTGTGATTGAAACGGACAAGACAGAAAGCATGCTGCGCAGCAACGACGAGACTATGCGTCAAGTCTTAATTTAGTGTCAAGATACATTTCGGGCGACCGAAAACTATTGTGACGACTAGTGACCAATTCACACTTAAGACGCCATCGCGACTCAACTCAACTGTCAGCGACTGTCGGAAACTGTCGCCGACAGTTTAATCGCGTCAGAGTTGTAGGTGTAAATTGGCCATAATGACGTCACACTCAGTTTTTGTTAACAGTTTTGCTTCTATCAATACAAGTGACATTCGATAGAGCAAGCAGATGTAGGTTTAGACCAAGGTCAAATTTAGACCCCAACTGTTTCGTGAAAATGCAGAGTCCTTGCGTACATTTTTGCTGACAATAACGTAAAAAACTTACCACAAATTTAGCGTTAGGCCTACAACAGTACTGTACGCAGTTTTGCTGCTATTACTTTATTTGATACAGATTTCTGAATTCGGAACTTCGAAAGTCTTTCACATAAAATTTTGAGTAAAGTTCAAAAAAACTGAATAAGTAACTACCCTCGTACATTGTAAGTTTTTAGGCCAGAAATGTCGCACTGCAGTTCGACATTTTCTGATTTGTGGGCGACCTTTGTGAAGCTCTGGGGCCCGTTTTTTGCGTAGCCCTTGTTTGACCGAACATGTTGAACATTCTGATATCTGCCTCTGATTGCTACGATTGGGATTCTATTTCGGTTGCCAATTTTGTTCAATTTTGATGATTTTTTTATTATCGTTGATCTCAAGCGGAATTGGTGCATTTTGACCACTGTTGATAACGACCAACAATACCTTGAAACCCTGAATTAACAAAAGTGGACAAAGCACAGTAAAATAATGACACAGAGCTAAAACTGCAGTCCTGGCACGATCTGTTTATTTTGCTTCATAGACCTAGAAGTCGGTGCCCGTAGTCACGTGACAGCTCTTAGTAGGTCACGTGACAGACGACGTATTGTCCTGTCGACAGTTCATTACGTCACAGCACGTGACCAACTGATGTTTAATTAATTGACGCCAGACGGCGTACGTCATTAATGATTTATAAAGTTTGCATCGGGAGGGAAACGAGCTTTTGACCAGCAGAAATCTTACGACAACTCACGCGTTTATACAGTAAAGTAAAACATGTCGTTTTTAACGTCGATACAAACTAGGCTACGTTATTAGATTATACTGAACAGGTTGGCGCACAAAAAGTGAAACAGTTTTGTTATTTAGCTTGATCTACAGCATGCTGTACAAAAACACCAATTTATACCAGAGATCTGTGGTAAATTGTTGTTTTCTTCTTTTACCTGGCTGACATTATGACGCGGTTAAAAGTTTGTGTTATATTCATGTACGTTGGATGTGTGTATTTAATTACTATCTGTTTACTTATTTACTTAAATCGAAGTCATTAGAGAATGGTTTAAAGGCTCCTTAACTTAGTTTCTTAAAGGCTCATCAGCACAGAAAGGGTCATTCGGTGGCACGCTTAGATAGCCCTATGGACAGAAAGAAGAACTTAGGATTGGCCGATTGATGTCTTTAGTTACAGAGAATTGTAAACTAGAAAGAAAGAGAGCAGATAATGTGTGCACCGTGCAGACATTATGTTGTCGGCGCAATGCAGTGAAAAACGTCTTCCTTCCGGTCTGTAGTTGATCTGCACGTACAACGCCACCGGCACTCAACCAGTAGGCCTACCGTCGCATTAACCAAAAGCGGACAAAAACTTTAAAAACGAAGGCGAAAAGATTTTACGTGTTGTATTCATGATTTTTACGTAATAAATGTTGCAAATTTACTACAATATTACTATATTTTCTTAACACATTCATCAAACCTCAAGCAGCTCGGTAACGCTGTGCTGTAAATGACATGAGTAACTTTGAACTGGCATTGTGCGCTGAATTATTTACTCACTAACTAACTCATTATTTTTTAGGCATGAGAACTAATGTGTCAAATAAAAACCACTAAACAAAGTTATAGGTTGTAATTTGATACGTCACCGTAACTTACAAGTGGTGAAATTGTAACAAGTGTGTAACTGTGTTGCTTGCTTCATTTAGAAACAGTGAAATTTATGTTTTACATGGTAGTGTAGCCACACAGTTAAACTGTGGTGAAATATTTAACAACTACTTTATTGCCAGTTGTCCACAGTATGTGCCAATAAAAAGAATTTTAAAATCGGTTAATATTTGGCGAAAATATGGAAAATGACAAAGTGGGATGTTTTTTGGAACACAGTGTATATACTGCTGCTGAAGCTGCTGCTATTGCTACATGCATGGTCAGCATCGTAGCCTATCTAGCATCATTATCACGTTATAACCTCTGACTGGCATTATCTATTATCACACCGGTCAACGGTCAGTCGTATTTACCGAGTTTATCTGCCGCTCAATGTATATAACTCACACACATTATTACGTCAAAGAACGTTTCTGCGAAAAAGTGTCGGACACGAAATTGGGACTCCATGCATTACCGAGATAGGCACCGACATTTTCTCATCACGTATTAGGCCTTTCGTCAGTGGACGGCAAAATTGTGTCCCCTAAAAATTGTTGTGGGCTTCTTCCTCGATATACTTATACAAGTTACTAAACACTAATTTTTTTTAGATTTGTGACTTAAGGCCAAAAATAGAATACTGTATAAGGACAGAGGCTCAGACAGATATGTAAATTGAAGATGTCGTTATTAATTATATATGTAAAAAACTTACCAGTTTACAACTGTGTGTAAGGACGATGTGATGATATCAGTCCTCTAAAACAGCAAAAATCATTTGGGTAACCTTAGATGGGGCTATGCATATGGCGTCCTTACAAGCTGACTTTA
>Ga0209367_1002278_pt1 | contig 25168 bp, 15 predicted proteins | sample WorMetLIZISLAND2_FD_187412 | JGI IMG/M metagenome (GOLD analysis project Ga0209367, IMG submission 187412) | Marine gutless worms symbiont microbial communities from Max Planck institute for Marine Microbiology, Germany - Olavius geniculatus... ... | reverse complement strand
GGAATGATGGATGGTTCAAACAAAAGAGGACGGCCTCACCGAGAATGGTCAGATGACATTGAGCAGTGGTGTGGGGCAACCCTGCAGGAGTTAAGCCACGCTGCCCTAGATAGGCAGCGGTGGGCAATGATAGTAACAATGGCGTCAGACACCAACGGGCATTGAGCCCACGGTTGTCGATGATGATGATGATGATGAAGTCCTTAAATGTTGCCGTTAACAAGTGTATAAACTCATGTTTTGTACATTTATTGATATGTAAAAGTGACAAAAGCAATGAATATACTCAAAGGAACACTCACAAAAAATATCATCTTCTACTTTTTCTGAAAGAACCTCAATGCATTTGAACCACAAATAAACATTTTGGAGTGCATTCTAATCTTTGATAATTCTGATGTTCAGTTAGAAGCCCACAGAAGACAGACAAACAGACGGATGGACAGACAAAGTGCATAAGGCAATCTACAGGACAGCCATGTAAGTAGAAGTATTCCACTCTGTATCACGAATGATCCTGGTTGCAATCAAAATCTAATAAACTGCTCTGTAGGCATCAAAATCTGCCGATAACTTTTTGATTATGTTCCAGTATAACAGACAAAAGGGACAGTGGCAAAAACAAAACTGGTAGAATTAACATTGCAAGCCACAACCAACATGCAGACTGAACTATAAGCTGCCACGGCTTAACAGCACATAGACCAGGCTTCAATGGCTCTTACCATCAAACAGCTTGTAGCCTTTCTCGAACAGTTTAGCGTTGACCCAGAGTCCGGCAATTTTCTCAGCCAGCTCAGCCGGACCCTTCCTCCGTGTCGAGGAGCCATCACTGCCAGGCTGCTGAATGGTTTGTAAGAAAACACTCTTTAGCTTCTCAGCAAACTGCCGATTCAATGACCTGACAGCAGACAGGGTAAGGGTAAGGTAAATAACCCTTAGTTAACAGCACCGTCTCACAGCTCTGTGACCCTAGGGCTCGATGCTCAAAGCCATTTGCTAGCCTTTGAGCTGGCACCGAGTGTACACACAGCTCAGTTATATGGGTGGTCGCCAAAACTCTCCCACATACTGCCATTACATTCTCGACAGTTAGGTCAGCAACAAATTATACTGCTTGGTGACCAAAGTGTGTGTGAACAACTTGCTTAGGGTTGTTACCTGGCAGTGGAACATACGTGAGTCCAACCAGTGACCTCGTGCTACCATTAGACTACCGAGCCAAGACAGCAGACACATCAGGTGCTAACTGAACTGAGTGATGGACTCATCAGAGCAGAGCTGAGTGCAATGGCATGAAAGTGGGGGGCACGGGGCGACTGCCTCTTTGCCTCCCTCACAAATTTAAGCCTGTTTGAAAATTCTCTTCATGTCGGAAAATTTTCTTCCAAAAATAAAAAGAATTTCGGGCCGAGAATCCCCATTTCGGCAAAATATCAAAGCAAAAATGACATTCTGAGCACTCATAATCTCCTTTGTCTGAAATTCACAGCCGTCTGTTGAAAAACTTCAACCTCCTGCTAGAAATTAATCCCAACTTCATACAGAATCATAATCGAATCTGGCAGCATTTAATCACAAACTGCCACCGATACAGCTCAGAGTAGTAAAAAGATGAAAGTAAAAATGGTGTACAGCTCTTAATAGGAAACCCTTCACACAGCTACAGAGTGTCAGCTGCCATATGGCATCACACGGTGTTAGCTGCCACCTGACACAGGTGAACGTGCCCCACCTAACCCTAGCCACACAAGCCGGTACTCTATTTACCTACCCTAAGAGGATAGAACTTGGCTGAGTTGACCTTAGTGTTGGTGATACACCAAGATGGTTTACCTGTTCACAGACATTCACCCACCCAAGTAGTAACCACTTGATGGTGACCTGACCGAGAATCAAACCCAAGACCATTCGATCGTAAGTCCGCCACCATACCGTTACACCAACAAGCCACCTGTAGTTAGCTGCATAAGTAATTAACTTGGATCACTCAATTCTTCAATAATCGAATCTGACGTACCTATACAGATGAGCTGCAATGGCATCAGTGAATTCTGGCATGCAGTTGGCAGCAGGGCTGAACTGCTGCTGTAGCGTGCCGGCAATCTCGGCTCGACTCATAAACACCGTGTCTGAGGTGGTTTCAGTCTGTGCTGTCATTGCGTCATCCTGTTCCGAGTCTCCTCCGCCCTCCACCCCTCCTTTCTCTCGACCCAAGTACTTCTTTTTCGTCGACTTGTTCTTCACCTCGCGGCCCTGGAAACCTCCGCCAGTCTTCCCGCCTGACAGAAAACACAAGCTCAACTATGACATCATCAGTAATGCTATGGCTTTCAGACTAAATAATGGCACATAACATCATATCAATCATATGTTATATCATACCCTATATTCAGCTGAAAAAAGTTCGACTAACACTTTGACTAATTAAGTTTGACTAATTACAACAGTATAATGAACTAGGATAAAATAAAGTTCAAATCAATGGTAGCAGAGGCAATATCATAGTATAGATATGTGGTCTCGTAGTGTTTACTGGTGTCTGGCTGAAGGCTAAAAAACAGAAATCAGTACCACTCTATGGAATATTGCTTAGGAAAAACTCTGGAGCCCGATTCACAAACATTGTCGTAAGACATGTCGTAACACATGTAATAAAATTATCATAACTCAGTATTCAAGATGTCATAAGATTATCTTACGACATGTTGTAAATGAATTCACAGAATTTATCTTTGATGAGCGTAACCTTTTTCACGAAGGTGTCTTGTTGGCATGGTAACAATGGTCGTCTGCGAGCCGCTGACTAGTCAGTAAGTAAAAGCGGCCGTTTAGAGTTAAATATGTAATGTTTTAATTTAGAAATTTTTAATATTCTGACTACACAATTCCGAGTACATGGTGTTAACACAGGTGCTGATTTATTTTTTATTCGTTTAGATTTTTTTTATTTATTGAATGTTTTGAATTTATTTTATTTTTATATTTTATCAATATTTGCTAGTTTTTAGAGACAGTAGGCCTGTTGAAAGCTATGCGACGGTGGAAAAGGTAAAGTATTTGAACCATTTCTTGGCCGTGGCATGCTCTGCAGCACTGTCCAAACAGCGCATGGTAGCGATTGGCTACAAGCGAATAGTAGAGATAAATGCGTTTCTTCATATGCATTAGCTATTTAGCTACTACAGTAAAAGGCCTACAATGAAAGAAAAACAGCCTGCACCAATCACCGACGGACAGCTGTGGACTATGCAATTTTATTTTAGTATTGTGGTACTATCAAGTATCATGATATTAGAATCATTATCCTTAATTCATGTGTTGCACCACACAACACTACATTGTATTATTTTTATTCTATATCCGTTGTCAAGGTATGTGTTTACAGTGCTACGGCGTAGCAATGGTCCATCGCCAATGCAAAGTGCTGTTTATTTATCCATTAATTAATTTATCCAGCAAAAAGACCACACAAAACAGATATGGTACAAATATGACATTTCTAGATTATGAGTATAATAAATCTTAGTCTTATAATCTTATCTCATAGTCTTATAAATCGATACAAAAAAGTTGTTCTTGTTGGATGATGTTGGAATCGTATAATTTGGAAAGTCATAAGACACCTAAAAAGTGATCGTAAGATTTTTGTCGTAAAATTGTCGTAAGATGTTTTGTGAATTAGCACATTGGCGTACGTGTGCAAAATGTCATAAAATTGTCGCAAAATTGTCATAAATTGTTTTGTGAATTTGGCCGCTGCATCTTAAGTTATGTCGCAAACATTTTGTACGAGCAAATACACACTATACACACTGGTGCTTTTCTTCTTCTTGTGATCTTTTCTGTCATCAGAAGTGTCACTGGTGTGAGACCGATGTTTCGACTCAGATAGCAACAAAGACGGATTCTCTGTAACAGTCTACACACACAAGCATCAACACCCATTAAGTTCCAAAATAAACGGCATTAAAATGCTAATAAAAATTTGAAAAATAAATTAATCAATTATCAGTAATTAATTGCACAAACATGCATTATGTCTCAAATATAGATGGTCAGACTCGTTGAAACACTCAATCTGTAAAATAAATACTTCAACTTTGCAATAAAAAACAGGAAATTTCAGAGTCCAACCACGCACCAGACTGAATATACTGCACAATTTATAATATAAAGTCACATAATTATTCGACTTGGATTCTTCTTTCATGCATATTAACAGTTACGGCAAAACTAAACTTTCACATTTTGTCACATAAATCTTAGTCAGCGGAAGTTAACCCACGGTGTCAGACTGGGCCTGCAGTAAGATCCTGTCATCCAACCCACAGCACCAAACTTAATTAACCAAACTTTTTCTTAGAAAAACCTTAGGTACTAGGTAACAGAAAACAAACAATACAATGTACAACACATACATTATGCTACACAATGCATGAATAAACAGCAATCTCGACCTTCTCGGCTTTGACATTAATGGGTGTGTCAAACACTGCGGCACACGAGCTGATAAACTCTTCACAAGTCACAATGCTGTCGCAGAAGATGAGAGCCGTTGGCTTGTCACGCACTATACCTTGTAACAACTGCCTGGCATCCTCACGACTGCATACTGATGGTAACAATGACTACACAAACCACAGGACAAACAAGTGAAAGTGCAGTACTAATCATAGGACAGTGTCTCATAGGAGCTGTCGGTCATCCTCTCAACTGCAGACGAATGGTAACAATGACTACACTAACCACAGGATACAATTCTATTAATAGCACACAACCATAAAACCACAGGACACCTCTTTCTAACACCTATATAATGTTTAGTCTAACGCAAGGCAGAAGCATTATTAATAGCTACACAGGCACAGACCGTAAGTGGTGATGATCACTCAAGTCACAGGCTGCGCGGTAGCGCCAGCCCTGTTGTAAGGGTGACCAGCCATTTCAAATTCAAATTCAAATTCAAACATCATCATTACAGAATGTCAGAAGAAATTTACTGACTGTGTAATGGCAAAGTTTGAATTTTTAAATTGTGATTTGTGCTGTTTTATATCTACAACCACGATGTCACCCTTACACTGTATATAAACTGAACAGTTTTTTTTACATAAATTAACAGTAATAGTGAATGGCAATGTTTATGGTGCTGTCATCACGGCACTAACACTGCGAGAAACTAAAGTTCACCAGGTTCATTTGTTGAACATCGCAAGAGCACCAGGTGTAGTCAATCTTTTGGACCAAGCTGATCAGCTTGAGCCAGAGATCACCAGAACTGACAGCTACAGTGCTAAATTCACTATCACCATTAATACTACTCGGCCTGAAAGTTAATACTCATCTTGCCATCCCGTGGAGGGCAGAAGGCTAAATCGACCAAGATGGATGGTCACATAAGCCCAAATTCCATTATGCTGACTTTGCAACTTTCACCGAAACTTCCCCGGGGGAAAAGTCGCAGACACAAATCATGTCGCCGACTTTCATGATTTGTGTCCGCGATAAAGTCTGCGAACTATGTCACAGATTATGTCGCCGACTTTCCCCATGCATTGTAACGGACTAAATTCCATTACAGCGACACAAACGGGTTTGTCGCGGACTTGTCATGGACTTTGTTGCAAACATCTCAACATGTCAAAATGGTTTGTGTCCGCGACTTTCCCCACAGGAAAGTTTCGATGAAAGTTGGCATAATGAAAATTGGGCTATACTAGCTGGTTTACCTACCCAGAGACAGACAACAATTAAGGTAGTAACTGGACCTAGCATACAGCAACTAATTGAATCTGACACAATGTATTACTGCTATGCCATGCCACCAATGGGAAGAAGACATTAAACGTTATTTATTGTATCTTCTGTAAGATGCACGCTAAACAATGACAAAATGTAGGTGGCAGGCCACACAACACGAGTAACAGGCTGACCCAAAGAATAACAATTAAAATGACATGCGTAATGGTACGTGTAAGGAAAATGTGTGCAAATACAATTTCAATGATCTGACCGGACTTCCAGCAGCCGTAAAAAAATGCCCATTAACGTAATCAACTGCCAGCACAATTCCAAATTCTAATCGCACAATACAAAGAAGAGTAAACAGTTCTGCACACTCATCAATTGATTCAAGATGCGAGATGACATACCATAATATCAGACCAAGTCTTTGATGAGATAACTTCGTCAACCTCAGACTCGATTTGATCACGGATCAGTTGACCAACGCAGCATGAACTCAGATACTCAACCACCTCTGACTTAAACCGCTTCTTGACGTACGACTGCGGCTCTGATATCCCTAGTCTCGCCAGAGTATCATACTCTGCAATACACAACGCAGAGAAATGTGTTGTGTCAATGTCAATAACATGGTACTAAATTACTGAATCTGTATATGTAGTATCACGAACCATCTCCATTGCATATTACTTATAAAGCCTTCACACAGTACAATTCCATGTCAATAGTGAAGTGCATTAGGATCCTTTTAAAACAATGCAACAATTCCTCTGCACTGCCTAAGCCATGACCAATAATTACAGCCTCTGAAAAAAACAGAGTTTGCGTTTGTCTACCTGCTACATTACTTTAAAAAGTTATAAATGGATTTCAACTAAATTCCGTAGAAAGATGAGAACCCCAACACACACAAAACAGAGAATAGAATGGGTAAAATAAAAATGCACAAGAACCAACTAACAATATCTTTGTGCTTACACGACAACCTGCAATCTGCTGTGCACTAATTTTTCACTCCTTAGCAAGGTTTCAATGTGACAAACAACCCCCAAAGAGCACAAAGACCCCAGATTACTTAGACCCAGACTTAGCTAAGGCCGCTGGAACAATAGGCAACAGACTTTTGCCTCCTCCCAAGACTGAACCACAGAATACCTGAAAGAGCTGTTCATAAGTATGTGCTCATGAATGTATAAATTGTAATGCAAATACAGCACTGGATAATTCCAATAACTGTTCTTCTTATTTTCCAAACGGTCCACACTGAACAAGGTCAAATTACTGCAGATTCACATATACAAAATACAACAAACTATACAATCTAAGCCCTGAATCAAGATAACCATTATATTCAGCAGACAATGATATACTTGCCAAGATATCCATTCTGCTTGTAGAAGTTGTCGACCCAGTCATTCTGTGCCTTGATGTAAACGTCAGGTACATAGACAGCCTTGTCATGTCTACCGCCGGTTAGACTACCAGCCAGCCGACCAGACGACACCAGCTCTTCCAGAATAGCTATGTGCACAAACAACCATCTTGCACGTGTATGTCTCATTCTCTAACAACAAAACCTTAGAAAATGTCTAACAAACAGTTCCTGCAACAAGTGGGCTGCCACTTTGACAAACAATCCAATTATATTTTAACAAATTAATTCAGATTTTGCATAACCACAAAAAATAAAAGCAAATTTTGTTTATTTGTCCACTGTAAAATCGTATTTGCAGTACACGTAAAAAAGACATGCAAAAATACACATAAAAAGTACACACAGAAAGAAGCATAATATGAACTAAAGAAGACTCGAATCCGACAGACAATATATACACAGAAATATAATAACACTATCAATGTCAGCATGTTAGAGCAATGCTAGAGTGTAAAATATATGTACATTAAAATTATCGAAACAGACTGAAATAATGCATAAAAGAAAAGCCGGCTCACAATGCAGTAAATGTTTCTGTCCATTGCCAGCGCAACGCCCAATCACTGCCTGAATCAGAGTTGGCCTGCAAGTCAACATGCGGACAGTCTCAAGCAACGTGTAACAAATGCTAAGAATAACACGACAATAAGATGACATGCGTCACTGAATAGTGATTTACCACTTTGTTCATATCACACACAACAGTTTAACTAGATCCAATTATAAAGTGAAAAATGCTTGTGTGAGTACATATCTCTGCCACGTAAATTTATACAAATTAAAACACATTCTTGTAAATTTATAAGCGATAATAAAATAATTAACTAAAGTTCTCTTCTCCCAACTGTTAACAGCTACAACAATAGCAATCGCCGCTCTCAAGCATTGCTGCTGATACATAACAGACACGTCAGTCAGTGGGCAATGTAATGACGTCATTACTGAATGATGAAATGCCATTCACCTCATTAGATATCTACAGACTGGTGGCATAGCACAGCAGTAGCGCTTGTGTCAAATCAACGAAGCTGCTCTATGCCGGGCCCAGTCAGTACTTGTACAAGGTGGGCCAAAAACGTGGTACTTAACTTTTGCCCATGTCTTCGCCAATTATTGACCGATTTTCAAAATTTGTTTATTGGCACACTCTGCAGACAATTTGCAATAACTTGATTATTACATATCCCACCATACTGTAAATGCATCTCTACACTACCTTGTGAAATATCAATAAAATATGCATACATAATGATAATAACAAACAAACATTTCGGCAAAATTGAAAAAAAACACTTTAGACAAACATTGCAGTGAATGGTCTGTATGACTAAACTGTGTGCGTCTAACACAGTCTAGTATCATACAGATCATTCATCGCAACGTTGGTCTGAAGTGTTTCTTCATTTACCTAAATTTTTGTTATTACCGTTAGCTTTTGCTTACACTTGTTTTTAAAACACAATAAAGCTTAGTTTACGCACAAATGGAAGGCTGTGGTAAGCCATGGAATTTGGACAATTTTGCCATGATGAGCTGCGGAATTTTGCGAACTGGCCCGCGGAATTTGGCAAATTTTACTGTGGAAAACTGTGGGCCCTAATGATTAGCATCGTACAGTGTTGTTGTAACATACTTGGTGGCGGCGGAAAACATGCCACAGATCTGAGCCCGATGCCTGGCAACAAACTGTTCGGTGTAGACAACATTGCGATCAACTTCATCAACCCGACCTTTGATAGCATGACCAAGACGTGACTCCACCAGCTGCCATTAACACACAACAAGAAAAAACCAAACTTTTTGCCCGGTCTTACAGACATGACTAAGAACGTCTCATTGCGCTGACTACTATTACGTGACTTCACTGTTTAAGCTTATTGTTACGTGTCCGTGTAGTCTTAGGACTTAACGCCACGCTAAAGTTTATTCGACCTTCATCATCACCATCATCAAGCATGCTATCCAGTGCAGTCGACACGCACCGTGCACAGTTGCACACGTTAGTTCCAGCACCAACATCATTATGTCTGTCTTCACTAGCTATTCCGACAGCACTACTAAACAAGTTACTATTATTTTTTACATTAATTACTGGATAGGATGAGTTGGTACAAAAAACGACAATTAATCACACTTTTGTGGCAATCTGTACTCTGACCCAAAGATTCATTTTCATTTTCTTTTCTATTTTGTTTCATTTTTTTTTTTTAATTGTGTACTCTGTAGAACTTTCACATAAAATAAATGTGAACCATCCTTAATGCAAACAGTAAGACCAACATAATCTCTATGGCAAATCCTGTTGTTATGAGACATGTACTACAGTGCAAAGTCACTGGTAGATAAAACAGTACACAAAAACCCTCAGATTTTCCACACTCCATGATGCACAGCAAAGTACTTGGTAACAAAAATCTAAAGCTAATCTAATCTAAAAATAATCTGGTATAACACCAGTAAATGAATGCCTATTGTAGTATAGCCCCATGCTTTAAACGGCTGAATTGCAACAATCAACAATACAAAATAAACAATCTTGATAATATACAAAGTTGATAAAACGCTGCACATAATGTTAGATGACATGTTATTCAAAAGTACTGCTAGAGAATGAGATAAAAGACTTTCTAAATACAAAAAAATACAATTTTAAACAAAGTTAGTAAACACGTTACTATCAGATGAAGCTTCAAAGCTAAACCTTCAATTACAGTAATTATAAAAATTACCTGACTGATGAAATCTCCCGGTAAGTCATAGGTCTTGGCCAAGTCTGCAATAGTAACGACGCCGTTATCTTGCAGTTGATCTCCAATCTCATCCGCCACCGAGTCAAGATAATTCCTTCAACATAGACAGACAGACTGCAGCATCGAACCACTGACAGGTTATATAATTTGAACAATTGTACACGATGCCAGAAATCTATGACGGGACGCGTTATTTGTTGACTACTGACCACCAACAATAGTGTCTTAATTACAAGTACTTGTTTTGTTTCGCGAAACCTTTTCATGACTTTGCAAGAAGATAAAAGTCAAACTGTCAACATTCCATAACCACAGCAACGCTGAAGAACAAACATCAAGTTGATGAGACTTTGTGCCACAGCTGAGAAACACAACCTGCCATCTGATGTCATATCTGCACCACAGTTATCAATTTAGAGACAGTGGGCGACTTCACTTTTTGACTTAGACTTTCGCTGAGACTTTCGCTGAGCCTAAACTTCGGTCTAAGTACCTACTTAAGTCAAAAAGTGAAGTGATTTCGCTGAGACTTTCGCTGAGTCCAAAAGTACCTACTTAGACCAAAGTTGAGCCAAACTAACCTGGCTAAAGTCGGTTCGATTTGCATGGAAGAGATAGCTCTAGCCCTTAGGACTTAACTTTCACTGAGCCTGAATCCACTTCAACTTTTGACTTTAGCTGAGCGAAAACATGGTGACCATTTACAGTCTTATGCGTACGAATAGTTTAGTAAATTAAAGCAGTCTGGTACCAAAAATAAACGCCGTAATAAATATGCAATGACGTCAGATGTTACGTAATTAGGCCCTACGTCATTTGCATGCGCTGCGCAATTAAATAAGCAAGTCCAAGCGTAAATGGATGATTAATTTCCTGTTAGGCTTACGTGTTTTTCCACCATTTTTAATCGTTTTGGTCTAAGTCAGTAAACTTAGACCAAAGTTTAGTTGAACTGTGGTCTAAGTACAGACTCTAGCGTTCAGCTTTAGCTTTCGCTCAGCGAAAAGGCTCAGCAAAAGTCTAAGTCAAAAAGTGAAGTCGTCCAGTGTCTTCAGACATGTCTGCACTGTCCAGTGTCCACACGATAAAGGTCTCATCCGAAACATTAAGTTACGGATGTGTGCCTAGCAAACTGTTTATTAGTTCAACCCAGTGTTTGTTAACATCAGAATTGATATTATCATGATTCATAATGTATCTATAATGTAACAGTAAACATATTCCATTACTAACACACACAACAGCCACAGATGTTACCAAGATGTGCGTAGACTTGAATTATTTGGCTTGGCCCATTCATTTTTTGGCCCAACCCATTTCTCACTGTGTCGTTGTGACCCTGCCTGGCCAGTTAATTTTCGGCCCAACCACACCCATCCGTTTCTGATAAAAAGGAGACAATGGTGAGTGGCTAGCCCAGGGTTTTCACTGTGGACATGAAATAAAATTCAAGGACTTATCAAAGACTTCTCAAGTACTGCCAACATTAATTTTCAAGGACTGAATATTTACATTAGGATTCATCGCTGAAGAAATTGTGGCTGTAACAACTGTTAAATGCAACACAGCTGAAAATGCACCTTTTGAGCATACAGCAGCATGTAAAAAGTCTGCTGTCCGATTGCAGCATTGGTTCAATTCAGCCTGGCATAAGCCATCCATGCATGTGACTGGTAAATACTGTCACGCTGCTAGTACCTGTTTATTAGTTGACCGAGGATGACTGTGAGGCTTCGGTCATTCTTGACAAGTTCATTGACCTTTGACTCGATATGGTTCAGATCAACATTGAGTGACTGCTGGAGATCAACCAGATTAACTCGACCTACAGTGAAATCACACTAACTCAATCCACACCTTCATAATTGATCAATCATGATTTTTGTGACCATGTTTGCTTGTTTCTGAGAGTAATTCACTGTTATATTTTAGTTCGTAAGCAATTCATTGCGACACAATGTTAACTGTAATGCACTATTTCAACGGCAAAACTTTTTTCTAATTCACAAATCATGAATAATCCTATATAACAGACTATTCACTGAAATGCCGATGACCATAATCCAATTAATGCAATTATGTACAGTAACAATTTACGACTGCTGTCCAATGTAGATAATATAAAATGATTAATGATGTCATTCCTTTAATTTCAAGAATAAACTTATTTACAAAGTCACGTCTACACTTTGCTGACGCTAATATGGGCATGCACTACGCAGACTAATGATACCTCCTCGCACAGTGAGTTCTTCACGTATTTCCTTTGCTAGCTCATTCGGTGTGAGATATTCTTTGCCGTCGGTCGTGTGTATGACTTCCAGCAACTTCTGTTCAAGCAGACACTGCACAATCTCGATACAGTTTCGCTCGGACAACCTGCAGACAGATCAGACAATAAGCAGCAGTTATATATTAGTTACAAATCTAATCGAACTAACGTAAAACTCATGCTGGTTATTAGTAGATCTGGCCCCACGCTCTCATGTGGGGCACTGCCAATACAAGGAGCAAAGGAGCAAACCATATGTCACGTAAATGCACTATACTTACGTATGTAAGCAACTGTTTTAAAACATTTCGACTTTCATTGTAAGTATTTAACACTTACGGACAGTTACTTCGGGTGTTATAATCTAGATTTTCGCAATACTTTTACGATGCTAGGCGACAACCCAGATAAAATTACCGGCATACATGCGTACCACATTCTGACTGGGATTTTATTAGTTATGTAGAGTGTCACGAGTGCGTGTGATAACGGGTGCATCAACTGTCGTTAATATAAGCATAAACAACGAAACATACCGTTGAGCACTTCCACTGAGCTGTGCGCGCTGCAAATCAGCTGCTAGACGCTTGATTTCTTCCCAATCCGCCATATTTGTTTACATGCTGAAGTCTCGTGACTTTAGGATGAAAATAAGTAAGTAACCTTGCTCGGGTCCGAGAACTCGAGTCCATCGGTATTTTTAGTGTTTTTACTATAACTTTGTCAAACGTGGTCTATTTGCTATAAAATTTTGAACACATAATGTCACAGAAAACGTGAACAAATGTTGCAAATTTAATTACTGTACTATTTGTAATTTATTGTGTGCACATATAATGTGGCTAAACTGTATGTCGGTACGTACGGTTTAACCACAATATATGCACACACGAAAAACGTAAAAATCGTAAAGTAACCAAATTTGCAGCATTTGTTCATGCTGTCTATGACACTATGTGCACAAAATTTTGTAGCAAACGGACCATGTTTGACAGTTATATAGTCAAAAAAACTTTTTTAAAATTACGTACAATTTAGCCACAATATATGCACACACAAAAAAGTAGAAATTAAACAGAAGCCAAATATGCAGCATTTGTTTACGTTGTCTGTGGCACTATGTGTAGAAAATTTTGTAGCAAACGGACCACGTTTGACAAAGTACTTGTCGCATATCCATCTATGGTAACGTCTGTATTGAGACTGCACATTGAAATGATCCTTTTTACCAATCAACTAAGTTCCCTTCAAGCTCAAAGCGAATGGTCAACTCACCTCATTAAACGGTATCGTTTACTATAAGTCTATTATAACAGTTAATTTCTTCTCAATGCGGCTAACAGATTTAAAACTGCGTTAACGGCGTATACATGCAACGACTTTTGGTCTTGAACATGTTGCGACTTAACGATAGATTTCTAGCATGTAGGCCTACTCGACTGTATTTTATCCTAGTGAGCCTAGCGTTCTCATCTGTGCCACGTCGTGCTAACACCAGCATAAAGAATAAATAAGAACACCATTGACGTGTATTATGCTGGCTAATCCAGTGACTGCACTGTTTAAACCTCAGTGTTCCGTTGATGTGCCATTAACAGTTTGGCCATAACATTTTTCTGCACTAAGTACACTGTGTCTCAAAAAACATCCCCGACATTTTCGATTATAACTTCAAGAAAAATTATCAGATTTTAATAATTTTTGGTGCGAATATTTCTGACACAACTTGCCATCAAATGATTATTCAGATTTCTACCTCACCCACTGTTTGCTTCTGCACCACTTAGGGAATGCAGACCAAGCAAAATATGCCTTAAAATGCGCAAAAACGTGAAAAAAAACATTCCCGACATTATTAATCATAACTTGAAAAACATTGTCAGATTTTAATAGTTTTTGGCCGAAATATTTTTGACATCACTGGCTATTGGATGATTGTTTAAATTTCCACCTTACCTACCATTTGTTCCTGCAATATCTGGGGAAACACATTAAGCAAATCATGTGTTGAAATGAATGAAAAAACCTCAATAAATTTTATCTGTCCAGATCTCTGGCCCCCAACAACCAGTCGACTACAAGGTTTGACTGTCATAAAGCAGTGTATTTACCAGATAACGTTCAGGAATGTTTATGACTTCAAGAAGTGACTGGTGAAGTCTGGATTGGTCTGAAGCAGAACATTATCGATACTGCTGTCAATGAATGTGGAAAGAGTCTACATGCCTGTGTTCGCACAATGCACCCACATTTCAAGCAATTTTGCTATAGGCAGTTAAAAAACAAAACAATTAGATGAAATGTTAGCCAAAGTGTCAAAAAATTTTACAAAATATGTTTTTGTGTGTTATTCAGATTAAGCAATAATACTGCATTGGGTAAAAACAAGAAATTTGAGCTAATGCTCACGAGACGCGCGAAAGCCTATAGCAGTTCCGGTTCAGTAGTGTACATGTAGTTGAAAATTGGGGTGTTCACGCTAAGTTAATATACAAATAGCTACCAAATTTTCTATTTGGATCGCATAACGATAGTAGCGTGGCGCTACCTTGTGAATGATATAGACTTATGTCGCAGCCCAAAATCGCCAAAAAAATTCATAAAACCCCTATTTTGGCGTTCAAGGTCATTCAAGGTCACTGAATTCGGCGCCAATCGAGAGCCAGTGTACTACTTTCTATTAGTGATTAATAGTAACCGAGGCCCTATCTCGCACCGTTACTGAGATACAGCGACTTATTGGCCAAAAATCGCAAATTTTGCCCACCCCCCTCTCAATTGGCGAACTCGTTCGGGGTAACTCCCTTCGAATTTACGAGAAAACTTTACGGTTCCTGAAACTAGAATCCGAAGCCGAAGGTGAAGATATGGTGATTCTAGCTTGCACCGTTTTTGATTGATCCATCCGTGTGACAAACGGACAGACAGATAGATAGAATTGTGATAATTAAGACGCGCTGAAAGCAGTAGCTGCTTTCGCACGTAAAAACCCCCAATATTTTGTTGGTTTTGTTTACCCAGGTAGTGCACAAACATACTTTGGGTAAGGTGGAAAATTAAACATTTATTAAATGGCAAGTCGTCTCGGGAATATTTGTGCCAAAAATTATTAAAATCTGATAATCCTCCTCCTTCAAGTTACAATTGAAAATGTTCGGGATGTTTTTTGAGACACAGTGTATGTACAAGTACAACAGTAGGCCTACCTACACTGTGTCCCAAAAAACATCCCCGACATTTTCGACAGTAACTTGAAAACCAATTATCACATTTTGATAATTTTTGGCATAAATATTCCTGACACAACTTGCCATCCAACGACCACTCAGTTTCCCACCTCACTCAATGTATGTTTCTGCACTACCTAGGAAAAGCTGACCAAACGAAATATGTGGTGAAATAAACAGAAAACCTGAAAAAATATCCCCGACATTATTGATCGCAACTTGAATAAAGATTAGCAGATTTTAATAATATTCGGCAAAAATATTTCTGACATAACTGGCTATTTACCAAGTGTTTTAGTTTCCACCTCACCCAATGTCTATTTTTGCAATACTTGGAGAAAGCAGACCAAGCATAATGCGTGTTAAAGTGAATGAAAAAACGTCAATAATTTCTACCTATCTTAATCTGTGGGCCCCAACAGCAGGTCCATTACAAGGTTTGGTAGTGCCTGGATTGGCCTGGAGCAGAACATTATCGATACTGCTGTCAATATATGGAGAAAACGTCTGCTTGCATGTGTTCACATAGTGGGCCAACGCTTCAAGCAATTTTACTGCAGGCAGTTGAAAAATAGACAACTGAATGAAATGTCAGCCATAGTGTCAGAAATGTGAACAAAATGTGTTTTTACGCGTTATGTTAATTAAGCAATCATATCGCATTAGACAAAAAAGTGATATTATGCTGGTTGCGTTTTCCCCAGGTAGTGCGCTAACAAACGTTGGGTGAGGTGGAAAACTGAATGGTCATTTGATGGCAAGTTGTGTCAGGAATATTTGTGCCAAAAATTCTCGAAATCTGATAATTTATTTTCAAGTTACAGTTGAAAATGTCTGGGAGGTTTTTTGTGACACACACACACTGTATTGTCGAAATTGATTGCAGTTCAAAAATCGTGTTTTGCTTTGGAAATCCGCATAAATTTGTGCAGAAAACATGTTTACTTAGTACCGGTAGTCAGTACTTTCTATTTGAAGCGAGAAGGCAATAGCTTCAGCTGCTGGGGTGGGATCATGGAGGTATCTCCGCGGGGTGGGTGAAGTGCTAGATAGACCCCCTCCGCACAGTCTGCAGTTTGATGCATGGAGGCCAAAGCAGCAGTTCTTAAAGCGCGCCGCCGCAGACTACGTGCCGTGACTAGTTACAGTCGGTATGGTAGCTGCAGTGTGCGGCGTGATGCGCGTTAGCTTCAGCAGCTGCGTGGTAGCAACAGCATTCCGTCATCAGCTGATCATCATCTCCTACACAGACTGCGCCACGGAACTCCGCTCAGTTACTTACAGGTCTGCAGGTCGCACAACAAGCAGGGGGTGCTTAGACGCAAACTTACCGTGTTAAATGCTAGCCTACATGCCGCTGTGTACGCTAATATAGGTTATAATAAGAATTTTGGCGTGAATGGCTTCGCAACGTGCAGCGAGGTCCAACAGCAAAGTGAAAATCCTACTTCTCGGAGCTGCGGAAGTCGGCAAAACAGGTGCGTGCGTTTGCTATCGTTGTAATTTGTTGCGAACTTGCGATCATAAAGATAAGCTAAAAATGGATTAGGCTTACAAATGACGTAAATTAATGCATTAAGTAGGCCTATTATGTAACACGTGAGTTATGAAAAAAATCACTTTTGATGCAACCGCCATATTAGATTATGCAGTATAGTCTTACTTATCGCGTATCGTTTACAACAAAATGTTCTAAGAAAAACACAGACTGTTGGTTTAAAACGTTTCTGCGCACGACAGCAGAATGCTTCGCGCGTCTTAGCCATGCCCTGGCGTCTGTCCGTCCGTCCGTCACACTCTGAGATTGTGTCAAAACGGCGCAAGCTACATAGGATCACGAAATCTTCACTGTGGACTGCTCTAAGGACTCTGGTGGTTTGTGACGAAATTTCGTGTCCCTGGGTAAGAAGTTTCTTCTCAAACGAAGGCGTGAAAGGGGGTACCCACCTAAAAAGTACTTATTTTACCGCTATTGGTTCGTCTAGCGTAAAAACGGCTGCAGATATGCACAGACATGCTGTTTATCATAACAGGCACTGGTGACGATCTTTTCAGTGCTATTAACATCAATGACCTTAAACAATCAATCAATCAATTAATCACTCTTTATTGCAGGCACTAGGCCCATAGTAGAACATGAACACTGAACTACAAAAAGAAAAAAAAACTACACAACTACAACTTTTAAACTTTTAAAATAAAGAGTTTGACTGAATTTTTCGCGATTTCGGGCTGCGACACACATTTTAGGAGTGAATTGTGCCGAAATGGCTGGAGATAGACGAAGACAATCTGCGTGCGAAATTTTCAGCATTACGTGTAAACGTAAATATTAGCAGTCTAAGTCCCGACCTGCGGCGCAGTTTTCAAGAATGAATTGCGCCAAGATTACTAAAGATAGATCCAGACAACCTACGTATGAAATTTTTAGCATTTAACGTACGTTTTAACCATCTGAGTTTCGATTTTAGTTAAAGGATCTTCCGTACGGAGGTCTCAAATTTGGGTACGTCTTGAAGACGCATTTTTATTTTATTGCATGCTAGCAGAACCGATGCTGTCGCGCGTCACGTGAGTTTTTCTAAAATTACTTGTTATTGTAGTTTTATCAAATACTGGTCGATTTCTAAATTTCATTTACCAGCGCATTCAACACTCGCTCACTTTCGGTCTTCAAGCAGAGTTTCGAGATTCGTTGCTTATGATAGCCTATGGGCCTAACCGACCTGCTCAATTTATTTACGTCGTTCTAGAATGATCACTGTGAATAATGTTGGCAATGTTGATATTAGTCGTGTTGTACTCATTAATCAATAGGAACACAATGTCATGAACCCGCCAATTCTACACGTACATTGATCATAAAATATTTAGTGCTGTTCACTTCAATGTCCTGTCGCACTGTAGGTAACCGGCGAGTCGTTTAGTCATAACAAAACAAATGCAGTTTTTAAACAAAAAGTAAGTTTGTTGTGCATATTTACGGAGTTATTGTTTTTGTGTCTATTTTGTGTCACTTCCTGGTTGTTATATGTTAGCGTTTGTCGTGCGTCTTGCTACGCGGCGCTTCATCGGCGACTACGACCACAACAAAGGTCCGTTGATATTTCTGCTTGCCGTAACCCTATTTATAAAGACACTGTCAGCGTGAATTTGCCTTCAAACTACACTGCACTGCATAGCGTAGCTACTGTGTACGTATCAATCGTGTGAGAGGCAGCAGGGACATCTGTCCCCAACAAAACCCCGACACAGTGTTTGAATTGGGAAAAATTAGCTGAGGGGTTGAACTTTTCGACTGTCCGACCAAAATTATGACGTAAATCCTATGTATATAGTATATAGCTGATCCCCCAGAACATGACTTGACAGTGTGTTAGAGGGGTTGAGAAAACAGTTGGGAGAATTCAACCCCCAACCCCCGGCAATTCAAACACTGCCCAGGCGCTATTTTCCCTCGACCGAACCCCTTTTCACCACCTTTTTAGTCGACCGTAGTAACGGTCGAGCTGTTGTCATGGTTGTCGTTAGTCCGTCTGTCTCTCCGTTCGTGTGTCCGTCACGGATGTACTGTGGCTAAACGGTGCAAAATAAGGCTAGGTTGCTATTGATCAATAATAGGAAGTGGCATATTGGCTTTCAAATAGGCCTAACATAAAAATTATAGACTTTAGATGACCTTAAAGGTCACTGACAACCAGTACGGTCGGCTATCCTAGCAACAGCTGGACTTCTTGTCTTGTTTCTTGCCTTTTTCGTTCCTGATTTTTTCTGCTTTATTCCTCGTTTATCCCTCTTTTTCCGTGACCCTTTCTGTCGCGAAGCAAGCGGCGTCTCTGAAAACAGACGTGGAGAACTGTAAGCTCCGTACACGGGAACCTAGAGTGAATCTCCAGCGGGCACCAATTTCGGCGTATATCGCGAGAGTGAAAACTCATCTGACAGCAACAATTATAATTCGCACTTTTATATGTTAAAATTTATTGTTAACTTTAATATAGTTTTCTGCCGAAAATGGTCTGTGGCGCCATCGTACAAAGGCCCGTGTGCGAGAGCGTGCTTTGTGGGCCTCTATAGAAACTGTTGCGACTTGCGACAGTCACTGTTGTTGCTGTTTTGCCAATTTGCTAGAAATGCAATTACAAGTCGAACTATTTTTCGTCATCTCGTGTGGTTAATAAAGTGGTATACTATGTTTCAGAAACGTTGTACTCACATCGGATGATCGGGCCCGAAAAAGAAGAAATTCAGCTCGAAATTCTGGATTCTGCGAACAACGTAAGCCCAATATAAAATCAAAAAGTACCGTTTATAGGCTCAAAGACAGATGCTACAACTTTTATAGTTAGTCTTTCGTAATTCGTCTGTTATGCGATGTTTGTACAAGTAGCCTATCAAGAATAACTTGCTGTTAAAGTGAGGCTTTATATGGTTGTCAACTTTCTGTTGTGTTTCTCCCATTAGCTATTAGTTTAACTTTCTAGTTAAACTCTCTTTGTATTAGTTGAGAATAAAAATCACTTAGACCTTAAAAACGTTTGCATTCGTTTGTTGTGACAATGACAATGCTTTTGTTGTTGCTGCTGCTGATGATGTTGATGCTGAATGCAGGTAGACGACGTTCAGTTAGAAACAAACATCAAGTGGGCAGATGCTTTCATCCTCCTCTACGCAGTAACTGACCGCCAGTCGTTCCTGCGTCTCAACACATATCTCGCGCACCTGCGTTACCATGACGACCGTTACCATGACGACGGCCCGGCGCTGGTTCTGGTCGGCAACAAAGCCGATTGTCCGGCGCATGCGCGGCGCGTGACGTCAGACGAGGGGCGGAGCTTAGCCGGCCGACTGGAGCGGCCCGTCTACGAACTGTCGGTGGCCGAGAGCCCGGGCGCCGTGGCGACGGCGGTCGATGACGTCATAGGGCAGGTGCGACGGCGTGACGTCATTAGGACCGGAAACACAACAAGTCCTGCGGGGGGTTCAACCGGACAGGAGCGCGTATCAGCGTTCACGAACGTGAAGCGAGTGCTCAAAGAGAAGATATACCGAGGCAGTCGCAGTGACTCCTGGATGACGACACCCGGATTTAACGACAAACTAGCAGGAAAATAATCAATAACTCATCGTCCACTTAGTGCTGTCGTAATTTTCACTTTCCTTTCTCCATATCAGTGACGTATTTTCACGCGTAATTTATATCATTGAGATTTATACATTTATATGATATGCGAAAAAAATCAGGCAGAAGAAAATGTAAATTTATTAGGCCTACCGCTAGTTCCTGCAGCTTAACTCAAGTCGAAAGTCAAGCCGAGACTCGAGCGAGGATGCAGGAGCTATTAGCTGCTCGCATCTGTAGCGGGCATTGGTAGATAAGCGTAGAAGACAAGCTAGGTGATATGCTATACAGATTACAGAATACTATACGTAACTGTCGATCGCAGCAGAGTTGCGCTAGTGTTCGCCAGGTGGCGTGTTTTGCTGGCCAGCACGTCCGTGCACAGAAGAATTCACGTAACTCGGAACATACGACGTAGCGTCTACGTTAGACACTGGCATTCAGTTTATAAATTACCTTGACGATGTGAATTGCCGCTCAGCGAGCCGGTCGGCTGCACATGTTTTGACACTGAGCGATTACTTGAGCGGTGTTAAGTAGCAGATGCAGATGATAACTGTTATAGTGTAGACCTACACCGTGCCCCTTTATGCTGATCGATCATTCTCACTCAGTGATGGGCAGATATTGAATCAAATTCCATGGGCAACATCTCAAATTTTTGTAAAGATTGCATCCTCAAAGCCTTAGTCTCAAATCTCAGATCTAAATATTTACCCTTATTTTGATCACATGCACATCAACACAGTTTTGTTAGCAAGCAGGCATATAGGCCTATAGGCTAGGCTTAAAATCGGGCAGCACATTTTTCCAAATAGAACCGTCAGTTCAACATGCGAAAAGTTTTTCTTATTTTTTTACGCGCGACAGCAGAATGCTTCGCGCGTCTTAGCCATCGTCTAGGCGTCCGTTCGTCTCTCTGTCACACTCATTATCTGTATCAAAACGGTGCAAGCTGGGATCATGAAATCTTCATTGTGAGTCAAGGACTCTAGTTTTTGTGACAAAATTTCATGCCGCTGGGTGAGGGGGTTCCCTTCCAACAAGGGCGTGAATGAGGGGTACCCCCTAAAATCATGTGTCCTCATTTTACCAATATTGGCTCGTCTAGCGTAAAAACTGTTACAGGTAGGCATACACATGCTGCTTATCATAGCAGGCACTGGTGACAGTTCTTAGGGCTATCAACATCGATGACCTTGAACGACCTTGAACCCCTAAAGTAAGAGATTTTAGTGAATTTTTCGCGATTTCTTGCTGCGACACACAGTTTAAGAGTGAATTGCGCCGAAATGGCTAAAGATCGACCATGACAAGCTGCGTATGAAATTTTCAGCATTAAACGTAGATTTTAGCAGTCCAAGTCCCAACCCCATAGCTTCAAGAAGGCATGCGCAGGCGGGTGTCAAAGAGGGGTACCCCAATAAAAATGGTTATTTTACCGCAGTTGGCTTGACTAGCATGAAAATGGATGCAGATAGGCACAGACATTCTGTTTACCATAACAAGCACTAGTGACGAGCTTCATCATCGATGGTGTCAACATCGATGATCTTGAATGACTCTGAATGAATCCCCGAAATAAGGGATTTTAGTGGATTTTTTTGCGATTTCAGGCTGCGACACACATATTAAGAGTGAATTGCGGCGAAAGAGCTGTAGATAGACCAAGACAACCTGCGCATGAAATTTTTCTGCGTTAAACATAGATTTTAGCAGTCTAATTCCCAATCGTCTAGGTTCAAAGAGATCTGCGCAAGCGGGCGTCAAAGAAGAATACATTCTAAAAATGGTTATTTTACCATTATTTGCTCGTCTGGTGTAAAAACTATTGCAGATAGGCACAAACCTGCTGCTCATCACAACGAGCATACTTTTGTGTACTTTTGTGACATACTTTTTAGTGGTGTCAACATCGATGACCTTGAATGACCTTAAATCCCAGAATAAAGGGTTTTAATGTTTTTCGGCAATTTGCAGCTGCGGTGCAGATTTCAAGAGTTAATTGCGACGAAATGGACGTTGATTGACCAAGACAACCTGCGAATAGAAACTTTTAAGGCTGTCGCGCATCTTATGAGCTTTGCTCAAATTACTTGTCTATTGTTAGCACGACACTGGACTGTCCACTGTTTACGCTGTCCAACAGAAATACAACAGGTCTTTCGAACCTTGAAAAGTCTACGTTACTTGGTCATTTTCCGCTACACAGTGCACATGCTGAAGTACGATTGGCCAAACTTGCGATGTTACGTTGAAACAAAATCACGAAAATGTGATTCGAATCGAATTCCACATCGCGTACTTTACAATCAATTGCCAAATAAACTTTTAAATTGTCTATCGCCAACACACGAAAACCGGGATTCAAATCTAAACTTGATTCAATTTTGCCCAGCACTGTTCTCACCTCCGGTTATGCTTTGCACTGCTGCAACAGCTGTTGCTTTACAACTTGCAGACTGCAGAGTGCCTAGAAAAGTAGGCCATTATGTTTTTTTGCCATACGCACATTAAATGCTGGTCGATTTTTAGCCGATCGTAACGATCGAGCCAGTGGCATGGTTGTCGTCCGTCTGTCTGTCCGTCTGTAACGGATGTATTGTGACTAAGGTTTAGGTTGTAGGGAAAACGTTTTACACGAACAATTAGCCATATATATTAAACTTAGGCACGCCAAAGTTCAGCGATATAGTGCAAGGGAAACATTTTCAAGTTGGAGGTTAAATGGACGGAGGGTAAGACAAATCTGCGTTTTGAACGGAAAACTGGCCATATCTCGGAAACGGTGATAGATATGGCCAAGGTTACTATTACTCACTAATAGGAATACTCTCTTTCAATCGAAATAAAAATCATCGACCTTGAATGACCTTGAAGGTCTCTGACAACCAGTACGGTTGTCGACAGCTAACGACAGCTGAGCTTCTTGTTATAGAATTTATTCACCGTCACATTCACTAAATTTGTAAAAAAAGTGATTAGTGGTGATTTTGTCATATGCGTCGCTACACTACCGTGTGAAATATCAATGTTGAATGAATAAAGCATCTTTATTTTGTGTTGCAGCCAATATAGCTGGATTACCAGATTGTTAGTGATGAGCAGCCTACTGATATTTAGGCCTGTAGGGTTTTGGGCAGGGTCAATTGGTTACAGAAAATTTAATGCCGAGTGTGCCAGTGAAATGCGCTGAAGAACGGCCAGTATAATATTTGATGTGAATTGTTACGGCCAACTTTCTGAAGAATCCCACGGTGCTTGTTATGGGCGGCGGCATACATGCAGGACCCCGGTAGGGTGGAGGGGCAAATTCTGATACCAGTTACTGTAATGAATTCATTCCCAGCCGCTCTAACGTTTTCTTTAGGCCTACGCGTTTTTGCAAAAGTATTGAGGCTGTAAAGCTGACCATTGTGCATATTATGACAGATAAAGGCACGAAATTTGGCGTCAGCTGTTTATTAGTATGGTTTTAAAACTTTAATTCGTAATTTAATTTCGAGAATTCGTAACTTGAGGTTTTAAAATACTAATTTAGTATTAGTTTATTAGTACGTGTGATTTCAGATATTAATACTCACTCACTCACTGCTGCGCGTAACCAGCTGTGGGTCGTAGCGCCCTCCACGTTGACCGGTCGTCGGCAAGAGCCCATGCGTCGGCAGCAGTGAGTCCGGTGTCCCGCACAATCTGATTCATCCATGTAGATATTATAGTAGGAAGCTTAATCCAAACATCAATACTAATCCACCGTATAGGATTTTTTTCTTCGCGAACATCTTCTTCCATCTGCTTCGGAGTTTCGTCCGTGAAGCTTGTGCTTTTTCACACTTGTCAACTCAACCGTGTGTCAAAATCTTACTTCATCACAGACACAGTTAAGATTGTACGTAGCGGTACTATTTCAAAGTTGTCGTCGGACGATATATTGTATGTTCGAGTTTTGCTGGTAACACACATCAGAAACGTTTGACTAAAGTTCAAAAGCTATATTAAGTCAACAATTCGTCAATCGAAATGACAACCATTATGAGTTAATTTTATTTTTAGCCGACCGTACTTAAGTAACGGTCGAGCTTATGGCATGGTTGTCGTCCGTCCGTCTGTCGTCGTCTGTCTGTCGTTTGTTACGAATGTATTGTGGCTAAACGATAAGTCGTAGGTGATGGTATCATCGGATAGAGCGTTGGCGACTTCTTATAGGCTGTTTTATAACCATGTCTTTATCTGAAGCAGTTTGGCCGCAATCATAGTTCGAGAATTCGTAACTTGAGGTTTTGAAATGCGTAAAAATTCGCGAATTTTAACAATTTTTTAAAATGCGTAAAAATTCGTAAAAATGCGTAATAGTGCTTTGGGCTATTTTGGGGCTATGCGTACGTTAAAAACGGCGTTTTCCAAGACACTCGTAAGCAGCAACGTGAATAACGATTCGGTTTAATTTCGTTAGAGAACGTTGAGTATAGCCCTACAATCCGGTTGTTATTGCCAGTTTTCGACTGAGACGCTGAGTAGTGAGTAGTGACTGCAGTGCACTGCACAGTTAATCTGCGAACTTCGGAATTCGGGTTGGTTACTAAACTAAACTGTGAGACTTGAGTCCGAGATCGT
>Ga0209367_1002277_pt1 | contig 25169 bp, 13 predicted proteins | sample WorMetLIZISLAND2_FD_187412 | JGI IMG/M metagenome (GOLD analysis project Ga0209367, IMG submission 187412) | Marine gutless worms symbiont microbial communities from Max Planck institute for Marine Microbiology, Germany - Olavius geniculatus... ... | reverse complement strand
CTTTAACGCAATGGTAACGAAAATTTCAAAGTGATCCAGAATCCAGGATTCCTGCCGGATCACGCCCAAAATTGAATCACTGGTAGTTTATGCCATGCCCGACATACCCTCAAAATTTCAGAAAGATCCGTCCATAACTTTTCGAGTTATCTTGCTCACACACAGACAGACAAACAGACAAAGTCCGACAAAAACATAACCTCCTTGGCGGAGATAATAATAAGTGATGAGATATTAGCGAGGTGACTGACCTGACCGGCGCAGCCGCAGGCGTCAACGGGCCAGCATGCAATTAACTCACATGCATGTATAGGCTATTCCGCCGGTCATTCAATAGGATACGCTATACATGCAGCCGGGTTAATTGAGCACCTGCAGCCGTCCATGCAGTCACCGTCATTAGCACGTGGCCGTCAGTAGGCCTAGAGCAACAAACAAATCACTTTATATATCATGGTAATGCTCTGCCTGCCTCACTACTGCGTGATCAAAGGAACATAATTCTTCTATTTTACCTCTGTCTGTCCTGAATTTCGTGCTGCTTTTTTGCAACAGGGTAGTGCAATGCTTTAGCCCTATACCATGTTCTTTCTGCAATATTTGGCCGTTAATGGTTAAGGTTATTTTGGGGTTAGCAGTTCTTCTCATGCGTGGAGTGTTTGCATATACGCCAACATATCCTATCGAGTGAGGAACTCGATGTTTTTGTTCGATGCCTCCCATGCCAAAGTTGTGCAATCAAAAACTGCATGTGTTCGGAAAAATAATCCTCTGTATACATTTTCGTAACTTCAACAAACAACATCGGATTTTAGCAAAATGTTATGTAAAAATGCAACATCTAATTGCAATTAAACGCGATCAAGTTTCAATGAAATCAGTCAAGGCGAACAATAACTACAGTAGGTTTAATGAGGACAATCAATCCAAAGTGTGCGTATATTTGTCAAACTCCATGCAACTGCGACTGTAGTATATACTCTACGTCTGTGCAAATATCAAACATACTTAAAGTACGTGTTCAAAATGTCCTCTCCGTGAGCGGATGAAAGTTGGAAGACGTGGACGCCACGAATTTTGTGACAAATATCGTAGCACCATACCCCTTTCCTCGAAAACACCAGTGCGCTAATTATTGTTTTCGTTGATTTTGTTGATTTCGTCAGCACAACGTCACATGTCGTGCATGTTTGAGACTGCAGCGTATCGAATACTGGAAACAGACATATTGACTTGGATATTTATAAATGAATAACTCCGCTACGAAATAACATTTTTGAAAGAAATTTGGTGGTTACTTTGCTGATTTACTGCCGATCAAGTGCACGAAATTTTGTTAGGATTTGTGCAATTGGAGACATGTACACGTATATATTGTACATACTTTTTCCGGACACAGCGACAAATTATCTCTGTCTGTAGCACATAAACCTATGAGTCCATTATACCAGTAGGCCTATATAAAGACTCTGTTAAAATGCATCGAACTAAAACACCGCAAAATGTCTCCCAATCCCGGAAGAGAGGCCTGCATGCGTCCCATGTCGAAGTAATGGCCCATCCGCTACGTTACAGCATTATAATTATAGAATGACTCACCTGAAAGAAAAAATCACGTGACATCGCCGCTGTGTTTGTAGTATTCGTCCCGTAAGTCGGCGAGCAGCTCCCTGGATAACCAAACGAACAATACGAGTTTTTTTAGCCGCGCCAGATACATCAGTCGAAGGCTTTCGTAGTCGTATATAGGCCTATATACTGCATGCGATTTTTTTTCGATCGCGCAATGTCCTTTCCATTCGATTCAAACGTAGGCCGCCTACTCAACACAACACCTACACGCCCGCCCTGCCTTTATCTGTTCCGGCCGACAGTCACCGTGGTCGTCCGTTGCGCGCCGCCGTAAAAAACACGCCGTGGCCACGCATCTGCATGCGGGTGCTCGGTCTCCCTCCGCTCTGTGTGTGTGTCGCAGGGACAGGCGACTGCAGCCATGCCAGGCATTCAGCCAGCAGCTAGCCATGCAGCGGCGATGCAGGATTTGTGCGTTCTACCTATAAAAAATACGTGGCGCCACGGACGGACGGGGACGGTCGCCGAACGTTTGAAATGCGGCAGCGCGAGTCGCCATTGGTTCAGCGACTTGTAGCAAGGACATTATGACGGCGCCTTCCGTGGATGGAGCCTCGGCCCAGCAACGCCGACCGGTGGCAAATAAAGACCGCTTTCCATCGTCATTCAAACGATTACGCAACATAAAAACGAACTTAGTTGAAACGCGCTAAGCGCACGAGTAATCACTTGAACGTGATTATTTCGGCGCGAAGAAAAGCTGCACTCAAGACTGTCAAGAATATTTTCAGGTCAAACCGGGACGCCTTCTTCTTAGCGTACATAGGCGCCTATATGCTCTGCATGCCGAGCCCTTACAACGATTGTGGCCGCCATAGCCAGAGGCCGCCATGGTTACGGTTATGGTTAGGACCCCACATTCCTATAGGCTTCCCATAGAAACTCTTCAGCTATCTGTGACCTTTTGGCCGGAATTCGCATTGCAACATTTAGTAAGTGGGGTCTGAACACCCGTTTGAGGAACGGGTGGTCGTAGGGGTCGCCGATGGTCAGGCTTGCCGTGGATATGGATATCCATGGATATATCCATGTGTGGATATTAGACTTTAGCCATCCTGTGGATATATCCATGGATATTATGGTGTCACATCTCCTAATTAAATTGAATACTCATATGCTTTGTCTCTACAATATTTCCTTGTTTGTCGTTCTTACTCTTCATTTTCTCGTTTATTTATGCTGTTGAATCAAATGAATAATTACCAATGACATCACCACGTCATTATTTAGTTAGCCTAAGTTAATTAGTTAGCACTATAGCAGTATCAAGTCATAATTTTCAATGTTTTAGTGCTGTTGGTTCAGCAAAATATCTCTGCGTTTGCGAGTTTATTTTTATTTTTGTTATCAATTGGTAAGAAAATTACAAGTTTTTTTCTTAACAACATTTTGAATGCTAGTAGGAAGTACAAAAGAAGTGTGCTTCAAAAGCTTCTACTCTACCATATACCCATAGACGTACATGAATGCTACCTGCGCTTTGTAAAACAAGAATCCCAGCTGTTGCTGGGGTGTGCCGACCGTACCGTCTATACCCGAAAGCCAGCGTCCGACTTTAGGTCGTGGAAAGAAAACGATTTTCCAGAGTGACTGCAGTCCCATACACGCAATGGTGACGCTGCTATATCGAATGTACAGTCAACGCCAGGATACAATACGGTAATTCGGCGCACGTGGGTCATGGCTGCAGGCAGAAACATTGCATTCAAAATTGCGGCCAAACCGCTTCATGGTTACTTTTGACAGGCTATAGTAAGTTGCCGTGGCACTATCTCAGGGTACCATTCCCGACCACCCAAATACATGCTTTATGGACAGGCAGTCAACATATCGTACCCAAGGCTCGACCTAACGGTCGGCCAAAAACAGAAGCAATAAAATTGTGCACATTTTAAAGAAAGTTTGAAAATACTTAATTATGTTATATTTTAATGCAAATCTGTGTTTATTTTTTACTTTTATTTATTTTGTTTTACAATTTTAGGAGGAAAATGCTTGCGTCTTGTTTTTGGGGAAAATGACGTTCTCGCCCTGTTGTATTTAGTGAAAATTTGTGGGCTATATGTACGCAAGAGAGGCGTCTGTGGATATGGATATATCCATGGATATCCATTTCATATCCACGGCAAGCCTGCCGATGGTATTAAATGGTAGCCCACGCCCACTATCCTATAGGTTCCCAATAGTAACTATAGGCCTATCTCAACCCATAATGCAGTGCTCCGGCCGTCCCAGACGGACAGGCAGACGGACAGATTGGATAGCATAGGCTGCCATATGCATACGCATCGGCCGCCAAAAATTAATGAAAAAAGACGGCTGAGGACCCACATATTTTCCGAACAGGGCCTGCTTCGGACAAAATCCGGCCATGCATGTATCGTTTTTGATAGTCAAAAGTGGCGAGTGTATCTATTTGTGCATGCACCATCTAGGCGAATGGTTCTACTTTCACGTAAGCTGATTAATTCCCAACTGTTAAACTGCTGGTTACATAACGCACATCGCTTGGGGTTAAAATTTGGGGTTGGTCAATGCGTACCCAAAAAGTGATTAATTTACGCCAGAACACGTTTTAGGAACCATAGTGCAAGAAAATCGCTTCAGCCGTTTTTGCTGGAGGTCGTTCCGAGAGTTGAGGAAAAAAAAAATCGAAAAAGTCACATATTTCACCCGTCAGCCGGGCAGCCGCGGACGGCGGTACAGGGGCGTCAATGATCACGTGGGGTCCTGTGCCCGATGGAGTCGCCTGTGGCAATTTGCATTCAAATTGGTTGTCTGCTTTCTGAAATACGGCCTCCGGCCAAAATCCATGTTCCTGTATTGCAACGGCGATCAACTGTTACAGGGACCCCCTTACTGAATGCTGCAATGCGAATTCCGGCCAAAGGGTCACAGACAGCTGAATAGTTTCTATAGCCTATGGGTAGCCTATAGCCTATATATAGGAAAGTGTGGCGGAGCTAGCCATTCGTACCATCGCCGACCCCTGCGGCCACCCCTTTTCTCAAGCGGGGACTGCATGCACGCACTGTCAGGGATGCACTGTATATCATGCCATATAATGCATGGTTATAATTATGATTAGGACTATATTATAGGGTGTTTACACGATCCAGCAAACGTCCAGAAAACTTCCAGCAAATGTATTCGAAATACACGTGAATTGCTGGACGTTTGCTAGATCGTGTAATCACCCCATTAGGCCTACATAATAGGCCTATAAGCGTTGCGCTAGCTGTAGCTGCATGTATACATGCAAACCGTCTGTTCGTCGGCCGTATCTGAAAGCCATTATATATATAGGCCTACGTGTATGTATAGCACTTACATTGTATAAACATAGGCTATCGTTAACAACTTGACCCGCAGGCCGCAGCTAAATACGCTCCCGTCTGCAAAACGCCGCGTACATGTATAGGGCCACACGAGCCACTTTCGATTTGATTTGGCCTAGGCAGGTTCGATATTCCGAGAGGCGGCTCCGCGGCTGTTCGAAATGCGCTAACAAAACTGCACCATATCATCATCGGCGGCGGAGCGCGTATCCAGTCGCTCGCTCGCTTGGGATTAACTCACCGGCCTGACTGCATATAGACCACAGATCCGACGCAGAAGCGCTTTCACTTTTATGGTCACTGCAGACAGAAAACAAATTCCAGCCTGCGGTTGCCCTATATATATAATTCCGCAATGGCCCGGAGGCGCATCCAGAAAAAGAAAGCAGCCTTTCGGAAAAAACCTAAAACCTGACCTGTCATCTTTCGGTTTTCATACCGTAATAGCCTGTCCACACTGTGTACATGTGAACGTGAAGGTGACGTGTACCGGGTAGACATGTATTGTGGACCAAAGACGTTACAACCAAGTATCGCGACTCAATATAGGCCTAACTTTCGCTTACCTGCATGAGTGGTATGGCCTAATGTCGTCAATCTTGGAAACGCTAGCCGCACCCGAGTACACGCGTCAAAATTAGTCACTCATGACGCAAGCAGCAGCTGCCAAGCACGCACAGGCTATGCACGGTGTTTCATAAAAAATGAAACCCTTTTTTCTTTCTTTCATAATTCACTCAAATGACGATCAATTCACACAAAATTTTTTACAGTTGTTGCTGAAGAAATACTAATTCAAAATCTTTCAACAAAACATGGCTGCTAGTTAAATATTCTTTGCTAGTCGTGACGTAACGCTGACGTCATAATGTGTCGTGAGTACAAGCTGGCTTGTCTCAACTGGTGCTGTCAGTTGCTACCCTGCTTCATTGGTGAACTTAATTTACAGGGTGGTCCAAAAAACGGCACAAAGTTAATAACGCCATAATTTTGCAACCGTACGTCATAGAGTCATGTGGCTTTCAGCAAAATGTTTCGAAAGAAATTCTTTACGTTACTAAAGTCAGTATTTGAATACAGCAGTTTAATCTTCTTTGTTATTGATGCTGGCATTTGAACTATGCAAAAACATTATCACTCTCGACACTGCGGTCCATAAAAATGTGCCACTTTTATTCGTTCAATAGCTCCGTGAAACACTGGCCGATTTTAATAATTTTTGGCATGCGACATTAAAAAGAAACTTGACGCCAATGTCTATAGTTTTGGCCACCTCGCCCTAAGATTGTCGCTACACTACCTTTGAAATGCAGAAGTTATAGTTTGACCATTGACAACAATGAATTCATATCTGGGTAGTGCATGTGTTAGCTCAGAAAATTACTGAGACCACAAAATCACTGAAAATCTGTTGCTTCGTCTTTATTTTAAAACTGTACTGGTATGTCGACAAACTGAAATGATACATCAACAGCGAGTGGGCCGCGTGAGTCATGCAGTTACTGAACGTGCTGTTGGCAAATGGTATATGTAACGCCATATTGGTAACGAAGATATTTTGTTATCGATGTTCAACATTTGATAATTTTGGTAAGAAGTAATATTTCTCAATGAAATTTGGCAGTCGCTTCAAGAATTTATTGGGTGTATTAAGTGCGCGAAACGTTATTTAAAAATCGTTTAGATTTGCATCCAGGTGAGTCTGTAAACTAGGCCTAAACTTGTCAATATGCCTAATGCGAGTTGCAGCGACACAGAGGCGCACTGACGACTGACGAGACGCATGGGGACAGGCTTGAATCGCACGAAAATTTTTCCTGATACACGGCAGGACTATGATATCGCAGTTTCATAAGCATATCTAGCGTGCAGAGCGATTGGGCCTATACTTATATGCGCTACTGTTCGTGGTCCAGTTTCATGCAGCATGGCACGCAATGACAACAATAGCAACCGATGAGTTAATATACACGGTGTTTCATAAAAACACCCTTTTTTCTTTCATAATTCACTCGAATAATAATCAGTTTACACGCAATTTTTACTAGATGTAACTGAAAACATTCTAATCAAAATATTTTGGCAAAATATGGCAGTTGGTTAAATATTCTTTGCTGGCCGTGGTGTAATGCTGACGTCATAATGTGCCGTGAGCACAAACGTGGGCTTGCCGCAACCGATGCTGACAGTATAGCTGAATAGCTTTATCTGAATAAACTTTATCTGGTTCACTGATGAAAAAAGTTCATCGTATCAGCTCTAAGCAACATAGAGGCATAAAATCAGGCGTCGCGCAATCCATTTGGCGGTCTTGTGGCTGCAGTGGAAAATCTTCAACAGTTTGTCATCAATGAACCAAATTAAGTTCACCATCGAAGCAAAGCAGCTATTCGGCAATTGTCAGCACCGGTTGCGGAAAGCACATGTTTGTACTCACGGCACATTATGACGTCAGCATTACATCACGGCTAGCAAAGAATATTTAACAAACCGCCATATTTTTTCGAAATATTTTGAATTAGAATTTCTTTAGCTACAACTGGTAGAAATTTCATGTAAGTTGATTATCACTTGAGTGTATTATGAAAAAAGGGTGCCTTTTATGAAACACCGTGTATATGGCCTACGCAGCGAATGAGGAAGGCGCACCTGCTGTTCGTAGGCTAAACGACGACGAAGCCGCCACGATGACGCATCAAAGCATAACGTGCCACCAGTCCGCCCACGGTATTGCACATGAGTGACGTTCTGGATAAACAAAAACACTGTGCGAAAAAAGCATCAAACCGCATGGACGTTCGATCAATCAATCTAGCAACAAGTATGGCAGCAAAAGTAGCAGTGACGTGTTAAAATATAGGACAAAAAAACAAAAAAATAGACATAGGCCTAGTAAATTTCACTGTACGAAAGTGCACGTGATGTACAGCTGCAATTTGACATTGCGCCCCTTAATCTTACAAGAAAAGCCCGGCTAACCGCAAAGGGGAATGCGCGTGCATGTTTGAAGGCCCGGTGCGAACAAAATCTAAGCTCATGCACCGATCATGCAACGGTGTTTCATTTACACTCTCCAGAGGGCGCGACCGGTCTCGCGCAGCCGTAATGGCTAAAAATCGCAATTTTTTCTTACCTTCTCTTGTATGTTTAGCGTCCTCACTGGTGGTAACCTGTTTCAAATTTATGGAAAAGCTTTTCGGATCCTGAAACTATCTGCCAGGCAGCCGACGGTGAAGGTTTGGTGATCTTAGCTTGCGCCGTTTTTGACTGACCTACCCGTGTGACAGACGGACAGACAGACAGAATTGCGATGGCTAAAACGCGTTATAGCAGTGCTGCTGTCGCGCGTAAAAATCAGTCCCTCTGGCTTTAGCCCCATGCAGCTAACCCCATGGACTCACTTAAATACGCAGGCCAATATATGCATTCGTTATATCATTGTGACTTCCTTGCATTGTTGCTGTTAACAGTTAACGTCGTCGGTCTTGGTCTTGTGCACAGCCCACATCACTGAAAAAATCCCCAAAGACTCACTTCCTTTATTAGACAGGAAGCTGCCGGGCTATGCAGGGCAGACCACGTCATATACATAGCCAGTGAGCATCGTGTAAGTTGCCGCATGAGGTCAGCAAGTCGTCAAATATACGCAACAGTCGAGACAAGAAATGCAGACTCATAGGAACGATAACACTTGATGCAAACTCCTCTCATTCTGGGCAATCTGGGGCGTCGTTTGCGTATACAAAAGTGCACACACCATGCACCGGCGGGCTGCACAATACTGTGCTGATTTACACACACGATTCAACTTTCGTACAAGTGAAATGTGAAAAATAACTGCAGCGTGAGTCCAATCTTGCATGCACCCCGAAAATCACGCGATTTATATAGGCATAGGCCTAGTTCAGGGCATTATGTAGGCCTGCGTGGACACATATCGCACCGTCTTCGTTGGCTATATAGCCCGTTGATGCTGTTGCTGCAATACCAGGTAATGTGTCGTGCGGTGCTATACTCGTCGCTGCCGTCTTGGCGACCGAGAACAGCATGCTCGAGTTTAGTTGCCACAGTTGTCCGTGACTCGGCAACACTGAAGCCCAGTCGCTGCTGTCGGCGTCAACGGTAACGGCCCGCCGTAGGCTAGGGGCCTCATGCCGTTATGGCTACTGTGGCGAGGATTCTGCAGGTTCAAAGAAGTAGTGAAAGTTTTTCTCGATATACTTCTTCCAAATTGGCATAAAAATACTGGATTAGCCGACCTACATCTATGACGACACATATGCCGTTGCAGGGGATGCAAGTCATACAACCCGCAGTTCTGTTTATAGGGTTTAGGCCTATACTCAACATAATAAACCTAGCTATGGCGGCTTTGGGCCCCATACGACGAGCATCAATCTCGCCGTTTCGGGTGTGTATTTGTCCATAAAATTTTGCTCATAAAAATATGCTGACAAAATGTCTTGGTTGCCGCACTGATCCGGTCCGATGGCGGCTTTAAAACGACATTTATACTGCAGGGTGAGCCAAAAAACCGGACCTGTTTGTGCGTTGATAACTCAGCGATGGTTAGTGGCATAGAAAGACGTGTAATACGTCAAAAGTTTCAAAATTGTGTACAGAAAAATGTACAATTTGCATATCTCAACATTTAAATATTCTTTGCCTGATTTACAAAAATCTGCCCCACCCCTAAAATCATGCTAAATTGGCAGCAACGCATGAATTTAAGTTGATTTTCATTCAGCATACAGTGAAATATCAACAATCATTAACACATAAGTCGAGTTTAGATGAAATTCGACATAAGCAGTTGTCTGGCTTTTGCATTCATAACCGTCAGCAGTCCTTTTAAGCAGCTGATCGATCGCTGAAGTCAATGTGTTCAGGATCAGCTGAGCTCAGCATTCGATTAGTACACGTTTTAGCTGATCAGTTACTGAAATTTTGTGACCGTGCTATTTCTGCAATGCCCCACACTGAATAATTTACAGAATTTAAATCTGGACTTTTTGGTAGTGAGTTTTTGAGTTCAATGAACTCGAGCACATGGCACATGCCTAATTTCAGGGGTAATAAAGATTTATGCAAATTATACAAAGAATATTTAAATGATGTGCTATGCTAGTTCGGCCCTTTTTTGTCTATAACATTTTAAAACTTTTGACATATAACACGCCTTTCTACGAGTAACCATCGCTGAGTTATCAACACTCAAACAGATCCGGTTTTTTGGGCCCACCCTGTACATTGTACATATGTCATGTCTGCATGCAGGGCCATCGGCTAACATTTGTGCATGTTCAAGGTCGATAATGTCCGTATATACACATATCTCATAAAACAACCCCCTTTTCTTTCTTTTATAATTCACTCAAATGATGACCAATTTTGATAAAATTTTTACCAGTTGTAGCTGAAGAAATACCAATTCGAAATTCAAAACATTTCAACGAAATCTGACAGTTGATTAAATATTCCTGTAAATTGATCATCGTTTGAGTGAATACCGTGAAACACCTTGTATACAGAGAAAGCTTGCATAGATTTTGCATGTAGATCTGTTGTAGCTCTACCGTTTTTCATTTCATTTTATTTTCCTTTTTTCTTTTCTTTTTTCCCCTTTTTTCTTATCGATATTGTAACGATTAGGCCTATGCTCTGTTATGTTCTGTTTTTGCAATGGCGTTTGACCGTTGTTTAATAAAAGATTACTTACTTACTTACTTACTTACTTATAGCGTGTGTGCGTGCGTGCGTGCGTCATCGCTCATGAGTCGCGAGGTCAAACGTCTTGTGTGTATCCATGCATGAACTGCAGACGCGCCCACACGCACCTAGACAGACAAATCACACTCGCGGTGTGCATTTATATCTATATGCCGCAGACACAATGAATGATGCATTGTGCATTATGTCTATTGCATGCTCGTAGGCCTATATATAGCAACTACATCTATATCACGTCCGCCCGCCACACAAAGTCACGTGAAACTTAGCAACAGACAAGTAACTGATGGGTGCACACAGATCGTAATATCATGTATAGGCCTATGTGGGTCATCAATTAGTTATATGATCTACTCGTTTAATGTCTGTGTATGAACAGAGCTGTTGAGATATTCACGCGTAAGATGCAACGGAAATTTAAAAAATCTAATGATGCAGATAATTTGCAATAAAAATGGAAATCGCCATGACGTCTGTGTATAACTGTATATAGGGAAATCGACTATTTTTTCCGAATTTTATGTATACCTCGAGCAAAGTGCAGCCACGCGTGACGAGGCGGTTTGAATGCGAGCCCCATTAACGAGACAACTCATACCGTATATAACATTTAGCATTTATTACGGTAGTCAGACATGCAGGCTGCAGCAGGCAGGCATTCGGGGAGTACATCAAAATAAGGCCTCACTCGTAATGCGTGTGTTCAATGAAAGTCGGAGACAGCAAGGCCTCGCTATATAGAAAACTTCGTTAGGCATACATTTTGATTATATTCAAAATTTTGTCTCACTTGCACCAGAATAAGCCTAACTTAGCAATAATTATGTATCAAATAGGTGATCATTAAAGATTTCCCGGTGACTATTCGTCCGGCAGCCGTATTAATAGCTTGTAGGCTATTTTTCCGGTCAAAACGAACACAAGCTATACTGCCATTTCATAGCTTTAACTACGATTCATATCCAATTGCCAGGCGGCAGCATCAGCGTGTCGGCGTAATTCACGTTACGCGTAGTCAAAAGCGTTAATATTGTGCTGTAGGGTTTAGGGCTTAGGTTTCAGGGTTAGGATTAGGGTTAAGGTTAAAGTGAGGGTTAAGGTTAGGGCTAAAGTCAGCGTATTTCAGAAATTTATGTGACGATAATGCACACCCAAACTATATAGGCCTAGGCTGTAATATTGGTGATAAATTCGAGGCAAACTCAGTCGAATGGTGATTAATTTGCATGAAATTTTTACCAGATGTAGCTGAAGAAATACAAATTCAAATTATTTCAACAAAATGTGGCCGTTAGTTAAACATTTTTGCTAGTCGTAATGTAATGCTGACGTCATAATGCGTCGTGAGTACTTGTCAGCACTTAGCAACATGGAAATGTAAAATCAGGCGTCTCGCAATCCTAAAACTCAACATCTTGTAAGCGGAGTATGCTGGTGCACTGTCTTGCTGAAAGGTGTAGGTCTAAAAGTTAATCTATCCCCGCAAGTGTGTGAAAGTGATCGTTTTGGGCATTTTTTGTGGCTACAATGTTAAAACTTCAACAGTTTGTCATCAATAAACCAGATAAAGTTCGCCATCGACGCAGGGCAGCTATTCAGCAAGTCTGTCAGCACCGGTTGCAGCAAGCAGTTTTGTACTCGCAGCACACTATGACGTCAGCATTACGTCACGACTAGCAAAGAACATTTAACTATCAGCCATATTTTGTCCAAATATTTCGAATAAGTATTTTTTCAGCTACATCAGGTAAAAATTAAGTGTAAATTGATCATCATTTGACTGAATTATGAAAGCAAGAAAAAGGGTGCTTTTTATGAAACACCGTGTATAGCTTGCTGCATGACGTTTGCATGTATGACCCTGAAGTAGCTGCCTGCAGCCTGAAATAAAAGGGCTATGAAGGAAAGGAAAAACAAAAAAGGAAAGAAAAGGGAAGGCAAGGAGGACGACAGGGAAAGGAAGTATAAGTATAAGAGGCGACAGTGAAAGAGAAATAGTTCAGGGAAAGCAAAAAAAGAGATAGATTGAAAAAGAGGAAAGAAAAAGATCGATGAAGGGAGCGTCCGTCCTCTGTCATGCTGTCATTGAAACGACGCCCACAGCTATCACCAAGTCTTCAGTGTCAGCTCCGGGAAGAACTCAGCTCTCATGAAACTAGAAACTAGAAAGGGGTCAAAATACTATCGAGGCGCTGAATGGGAGATAAGTGTGTTGAAAAAATTGGCGATTTTTAACCAATAATTCGCCGTACCGGCATCTTCACAAGTAATTTGAGCAAAGCTCATGAGACGCGCGACAGCCTTAGCAGTTGCTGCTTGCAGGTTGTCCAGGTCTATCTCCAGCCATGTCGGCGCAATTCACTTATGAAATGTGCACCACAACCGAAAATTGCAAAAAATAACACTAAAACCCACTATTTTGGAAATTCAAGGTCATTCAAGGTCATCGATGTTCACCGTTCAAAAGCTCGTCACCAGTGCTTGTTCTGATAAGCAGTATGTCTGCGTCCATCTGCAACTGTTTTCACGCTAAAGCGGTAAAATAACCACTTTTTAGGCGGGTAGCCGTCTTTGACGCCCGACTGCGCAGGCCTCCTTGAACCTAGAGGGTCGAGACTTGGACACCTAAAATCTACGTTCAGTATGCTGAAAATTTCACACGCAAGTTGTTCTGGTCTATATATCTCCAGCCATTTCGTCGCAATTCACGGCTGAAATGTGCGATGCTGCCAAAAATTGCAAAAAAAAATTCACCAGAACCCCTCTTTTGGGGGTTTGTGGTCGTTCTAGGTTATCGACGTTGACAAATCTAAAAAGCACGTCACCAGTGATTGTTATGATATGCAGCAAGTCTGTACCTATCTGCAACCATTTCCACACTGTAAGAGCCAACAATGGCAAAATAACGTCTTTTTATCTCCGACAATATGAAACGAAGTGAATTGGAGGAGATCATGCAATATGAGATTGGTCAATCTGTCCGTCGCTGTATCTGTCTGTCTGTCTGTCTGTCTGTGTACACGAATTAACGAAGATATGCACTCTAACGAGCGCTTTCTAGTTAGGGGGTACCTCACTTTGACACCCTCATTCGAGGAGAACCCCATCACCCAGGGGCACGAAATTTTGTCAATAAGAACTAGAGTCCTTGCGGCAAGCCACAATGAAGATTTCGTGATTCTAGGTGTCACCGTTTTGATGCAGTGCCAGGGTGTGACGGACGGACGGACGGACAAACGGACAGACACCTCGACGATGGCTAAAACGCGCGAAGCATTACATGCTGTCGCGCGTAAAAACGGCACGAGGTGTGGGTAATATTGATCACTCACAGGCAGTCGCTATCATCAACGACTTTAATTGGATGACTTTGAACCACCTAATTCGTATTTCGCAGCTAACAGAAATATAACGTGCATAGCAAAACCACAAATGCCAAATTCTTAAGATTACAGCAATGAAACGAAATGCACAAAACTGACGCCCTGTTTTCTAAGCGGTAGCTGAGCTCTTGTTGGAATAGCCTACCCTCAGTCACTGTTGTAAGCATGTGCGTATGACTCTTGTGCAATTAAACTGCTCGCTTAGGCCTACTTATTCAGACGCAATGGGCCTAAGTGAATCAATCGAACAGTCAATCAATCAAGTCAAGATTGGGGCGACAATACGGGTGCCCTGGAACAAGGGCTCAACACCATCTACAGCACATTATAGGTCTAGCGGTGCGATACTCAGCGACATTGACGTACATTGACATTGTACATACCCTTGTCTCCCAGAAATTATCATCAGGTAGGCTTAGGCCTATATTGTACTCCTCCGACGCCGCGAACATGACAGACTAACAAAACGCCGTTACATCTAGCCCAAGCCTCATTATTGCAAGCCTGTGAGACGCGAGTACGCTATAATACATCTGTCTGTCAGTCGTATATGGCATACAGTACGGTACGGCCGGGCGCCGTGGTCTCTCGCTCCCCCGCCACACACTGCCCGGCACTGCGGCGCGCACGCCTGGACGACCCTGGACGGACGATGACTCAACAACGAGCAAGCAACCTGGTCCGTCTGACCGTCTGTCCGTCCGCCCGCCCGTCGAAACTGACGCGCTACAGATCGCCGCGCCGCGCTGTGCGCAGGTCACAGACACCGACCGCTGAAAAAAAACGCGCGTATGCCTACGCCAGCCGCGAACGGCGCTATTTTTAAGAGCAAACTCTAAGGGCGTCCGACAATAATCACCTAAGTTGATAAAATAACCACATAGCCTACAGATAATAGAAAAACTAGAAAAGACGTGGGCATATATTGTAGGTTTAATAATAATAGCCAAGCCAGGAGCGCAACCACGTTCTGAAAGTTGCTAGACGGGACCGCATTTAGTGGCTTCTATTCCTATACCTGCAGGGGGATGGGCGCAGCTTGCGCCCAGTGAAAAATAGGGGGGAGTTTTGATAAAGTTGTAGATCAAAACTTTCCCCCTATTTTTATTTTTTCCCAATCAACACTTTTCCCCCTATTTCTTTACTTCCTTTTTTTAAATAACAAATCTTTCTCCATAAAGGGGAAAAAGCCCAAATGGAGGGGGAAAATTTAGTCAGAAATTAAGGGAGAAATCTGAGTCCAAAACTGTGGGGAAGTTGCGCCCGATTTCAATTCCAGATTTGGGGATATAAGCCACTAAGTCCACATTTCTACCCTTTTTCTTTTCCTCCTTTTTTCTCTTTGTCCCCTTTCCCTCTCCCACCCTTCCTTTTTCTCCTGTTTGTCCCCTGAAGAACGGCGATAGACCAAATGCATTTCGATGCGCTGATAGATCAAAAGAATTCAATGATCCTTAATGAAAAAGTGCAAAATTTCCCACTCCCATAGCTGTGACATTCAAAACCAATTTGCTGACGATCGCAGACCGACCCAAAGAGTGAGACAAAAAGTTTGAAGTGGCCAATCCCCCAGTTCCATGACATGCAGTTGCAGTCGTGACAAGCATAGCTCACGAAGCGACGAATGCGGACGCCGCCTAGCTGCTGCGTGAGATGTGAGCAACCAACAGACTTGCAAAAGTACTAACTTCATTTATCATGTCGTCGTTCCGTACGTAATCTGTGCTTCCGAAATTCTGACAACCCTTGACTAAGGGTTGAAGCGTTGAAGAGCATTAACCACGCACCGTCGTCCTCTCTTAACCTTCAATAATATGAACAGTGTTTGAATTGTGAAAAATTAGCTAGGGGAATTTCACGTGCACAGTTCGCATGTCGGCACCCGACAAGTTATGCTGTATTCAAGTGTACTGCCAGTAACGGAAATTGGAATAGAGAGGCACCGACAGAGCGCAAACCTCCGATGTGGCAGCTATTCAAAAGCTACAAACACCTATAGTTCGGCGAAGTTTAACCTTCTCTGAAGATTTCGGCAAAATCCGCCTATATTGCCAGTAATATTCTGCTAACAAAGCAACCAACACAGATAAATAGGCCTAAACAGACGCAAGGTGTCACGTAACCTCAATTGGTGGAGGTGACAAAATGACTGCAGAAATAACTGACAGAGGACTATGTCTCACTGGTCCAGAAATTACGAGTGACTGCTGCTGTTTAATTTTATCGATCGATTCACTCAAAATATACGATAACGTAAAAATGCTTTTACTGGAGTCATCCCCGATTTGTAGTGCACATCTGCCCCCACGGACGACAGTCATACAGCCGCCCGCTTGGGTATAGGCCCTAGGTCTACACATCACAAAGCGACTGGTGAGATCTGCTGTGGCTTACGCGTAGCCTAATTGCATCCAGGAAAGCCGTAAAACACGACGAGCGGCTGGCGTGAGTGAGAGTTAAGTGGCGCCTCACACTGCACGTGCGACAAAACCGAAACAGAACTGAAACAAGAAATTTGAGTTGATGCTCACGAGACGCGCGAAAGCATATAGCAGTTCCTGTTCGCAAACTGTCAGTCTATCTACAGCCATTTCGTCGCAGTTCATTCTTGGAGTGCGCTGCAGACGAAGATCGCAAAAAATGAATAAAAAAATTATTTTGGAAGTTCAGGGTCTTTCAAAGTCATCGATGTTGATACGACTGAAAAGCTCGTCACTAGTGCTTTTTTGATAGACAGCATGTCTGTGCCTATCTGCAACCGTTTTTACGAAAGACTGGCCACCAGCGGTAAAATGACGACTTTCACGGGGGTACCCGCGGGGTACCGCTATTTGATGCCTTCGTGCGCAGATTAACTTGAACCTAGAAAATCGAATTCGGCGCAATTCACTCTTGAAATGTGTCTCGCAGCCCAAAATCGCCAAAAAATCCACAAAACCCCTATTTTAGCGTTCAAGGTCATCCGAGGTCATTGAATTCGTTGGCAATCGACGGCCAGTGTACACAGTGATTAATAGTAACCTTCATCTCGCACTGTATACTGAAAGACAGCCACTTATTTGCTAAAAATCGCAAATTTTTTCTACCCCCCTCTCATTTAGCGCCCTCGTTCGGTGTGACCCCCTTCGAATTTATGAAAGAGCTTTATAGGGTGTTTACATGATCCAGCAAACGTCCAGCATTAGCACATGTATTTTGAATACATTTACTGAAAGTTTGCTATACGTTTGATGAATTGTGTAAACACGAAACACCCCATTACTGTTCCTGAAACTAGAGTCTTCCAGGCAGCCGAAGATGAATATTTGGTGATCCTATAGCTTGTACCGTTTTTGACTGATCCATTCGCGTGATGGACAGACAAACAGAACGAATTGCAATGGCTAAGACCCTCTAAAGTAGTAGCTGCTTTCATGCGCAAATACAAGAAATCTGAACTAATGCTCATGAGAAGCGCGAGAGCCTATATCAGTTGTTTTGCAGGTTGTCTTGGTCTATCTCCAGCCATTTCGACGCAATTCACTCTTGAAATGTGTGTCGCAGCCAGATATCGCGAAAAATTAACTAAACCCCTAAATTTTGGGTGTTCAAAGTCATTCAGAGTCATTGATGTTGACACCCCTAAAAAGCTCGTCGCCAATGCTTGTTATGATCAACAGCATGTCTGTATCTATCTGCAACCATTTTCACACCTGATAGATAAGAAATAGAGGTAAAATAACGTCTTTTTAGTGCCGGGAGGTGCCTCTCTCCCATCATTCGAGGTGACCCCCCCCCACACACAGCGCCGCACATTCATGTGCAACAATTAACGTTGTCAAAAACTGGGCTGCACTATAGTAGTGGTCTACTAAACCGTGATTAATGGGCGAAAATTGTTCAGGTTTTGGTTTTGGTTTTGTTTTCATCGCTTTAATCCCAAACTCCACTACGCTCAAAATATAACATTTGCAAATATGTGGAAGGCTATGCTTTTGATATTTTGAGTCAACTTGTGTTGTGGGCCTATACTAGTTGCGGATTTGCAGTTGTTGCGAACTTTCGATTTGCTGCGGATATCTTCGCACGGCTCGTCGGAAAAGCGCGCAGGTTACATCACGACAAGTCGACATCAAATCGAGGTGAGCTTGATCGAGTGAGCGCGGGAAAGATGAGTCGGAGCGGTTGCTGAGATTGTTGCTATGAAAGGCACAGGGCAGGTATATAGTTGCGGTACAGACAGACAGACAGCTGCACACAACACGTCTGCAGTTCACGAACAAAGAAGACACGTACGGCGTTGAGTATTACATAACGGTGTTGGCTGATGGCTGACTCGTCGGTCAAATCGGCTGGCGAGATAAAACACCACGAAGATGTTTACAAAAGCTGTCACCGTACGATAACAAACGCCCACAGTGGTTGAAGTGTAAAAGACCCTGGACGTTTGAGTGCCAGGAAAAATGTTCTCCAAAGCTGGCGTTTAGAGGGTTCCAGCTATTTCACAGACTTTTCACTACACACATGGTGCAAATGGATACGTAAACTGAAAGTACTTAAGTACTCATATTCATGTATACTTTCACCATTTCTCTTTCTCATGGTGATAAACTTTGTGATGAGGAAGACCATGGAAGGCAAATATTTTGGTATCAGAAGACTTGCAGACCTGGATTTCGCAGATGATCTCGCTCTGCTCGATCATACTCATAGAACTTTAGGTATAAGACAGGACAAATAGACTCCATGGGCTCGGGAAAAAAGTCCGGCTACGAAACCAACATGTTATGCCATCAATCACTCTCGACAACTAGAACACAGAGAATGTGCACAAATTCCAATATCTCGGAAGTTATATAGCCGAAGATGGAGATGTAGCCTATATATAGAGGTGGACATTCGGACAAAGCTAGGAAAAGCTTCATCTGTTTTCCACCGTCTCACAGCCAATCTGGAAGTGCGGAACAATCAGCAAGGAGGTCAAATTACGGTTATATTCTTCCATCGTATAGTTCCAACAGCAACTTATGCCTGTGAAACACGGAAGACAACAGCAAAAGCTACCAAGATGATTGACGTGTTTCACCTTCGTTGCTTAGGAGGATCCTGGGGATTTCATGGCGTGATCACATCACGAACGATCAGTGGCGTATTTAGGATTTGGCAAAGGGGGGCATCACGAGCGCGCAGAGCGCAAGCCTATAACGGGAGTCTGGGGGCGGAGCCCCCAGCGGAGTCCAGGGGCAGAGCCCCTGGTCGGGGGGTCAGGGAGGCGAAGCTCCCTGAAGCTGAAGCACTTTTTGCTTTTAAAAGTTCAATGGAAGCCGCAAATTCGCCCATTTTTTTCTAAAATTCAAAAACGCAGAAAATCACTGCGTCATATCAAATGCAATATCACATGGCGATTTTAATCGCATATTGTATCGGTAGGAAAAAGACCATCAAACATTGTTGAATTTTGCAATTCTTGCTGGAAAACGACAAAAACGCACCTTTTCATATAAAGTCGCCTTAAACATTTTTCATGGTCGGGCCAAACGGGGGGGGGGGCATCGCACCGTGGACCTCTCCCTAAATACGACACTGCGAACGGTGAAGTAATGGCACGCTCTGGACAAACGGCATTGCACAACATAGTAGCAACGAGAAGAAGACGTTTCATCGGATACATCCTGCGATTTCCACCAACGAGGATTGCTGCCTGGCCATAGAATGGAGACCTGAAGATAGCAAGAGGAACACTGGAAGACCAAAGAGGACATGGCAAGACACATTAAAAGAAGATCCGGAGGTGATGGGCATAGACTGGAGCGACAAGACGACTGCTGCCAGCGATCGTGCCAACTGGAAACGAATCAATGTTCCGCACGGAACAGGAGGAACTAAGTCTAAGTACATGTAGGCCTAAGACTCATTCAATTCTGATGTACGGTGACGACGTCTGCTGTCATGCGACGACGAACTCCGCCCATATCCAGCTTGACTATATTCAGCCACGAGAAGCAAGCAGACATCTTTGCCATGAAAAAAAACTCGCTGAAGAGATATGCAGTTCTGCACCTATCCAAATAAGCAGTACAGGTCACGCAGGGCTGCATGGAGGTACCAGTCGCTATACATGCACGGTTGTTCATAACATCCCGTCACGTAATAATAGCATGAACCGTACGTCGTGTCTGCCGGTGCTCGGCTATATTAGCTAACGGCATAACACGAGGCGGTATGGGTATATCTAGGCCCGTATTGACCTTCGTGCACACTCAGCCCGGCAAAGTCTAGACAAAACACGGAGAGCAAACGTGCACGCATTTGTGTCGTCTAGCATGGCGTGTATTGAACACTGAGAGGCCTATGTGCATGGCGTGCACCTGTCTGCATCATTGATCATACACACAGACAGAATAGCTATACCCATAGCCCTATACGTATCGCTGCAATGCACGGAAGACAGGATCAGGGTGGTATATATGCCTTCGCAGTGCGTTGTGCATGGCCACAGACCAAGAAGAGGGAGGCCCGGAGGGGGCAATTTGCCCCCGCCAAATTTTGGGCTGTCAGAAAAATGTCCGAAAATTTTCATATTGTCGGAAAAGTTGCGTCCAAAAATACAAAATAAAGCACCCATTTCGGAAAAAGTTGGGGAAAAATTGAGCACCCATAATTTTCCATGTCGGAAATTTGTAGGCTTAGGCCTATACTCAGCCATACTGTCTGACTAAAACATACAACTTCTTGTGCCGCCTATGTACTCTGGTTCGCACTTTTTTCTCTCTGAGAAGCTCAGAGATTCTATCTCAGAGAAATGAAAAGTGTGAAACGCGCCTCAGGGGGACGGCTTTGTCTCAAGATTTCTCGGTTCTGCAGTAAGGAGAAAAGCAGGCTCATCGAATTTTGACTGCTAACCTGCATACTCGTTATTACTTGTGATCCAAACGACTGCACAAATCGCAAAACTTTGCCAAAATCGGTTCATAACTTTTTGAACAAAGCTGCGGAATGCGGACAGACAGACATAAAAGCAAGAGACAGGTAAAACATTATACCTGTATTTTTTCGCTGGCGGGGTAATAAATCATACGTAACGATGACTCACCTCATGCACGCGCGACGATCATGACGATGCACACTGCGACGGCGAACTCATAGAGATTTTTTGAACACGCTCAAAGCCACCCATGGAGACAAGGTCAAACTGCTATGACAAAAATGTTGGGGGCATTTCAATTTATAAACGTGTAGAAAAACACTTCTTGTAAAACTGGTGGTATCTTAAATAAAGACTGTCACAATAGCTACACATACGTAAGATCACAGGCCTGACTAAACTGTATAGGCTACGCCGGCAATGGACAGTATAAAAGCGCGCGAGTTTGCTCGTGCGCCAAAATCGATAAGAGTGCCAGGTATAGACCGGCAGTGTTTACACACCGAAGCCTTGGCAACGGGTCACGTGACCGTCTAGACCGTTAACGGCCTGGGGGCGACAAGGTCAGCCCAAGGTCAGCTCGCAGGTTTGCCAGAAGGCTCGCTTTGGGTCGTCCAGGGTATTATAGATTAGGCGTATGGCCGCGGTTCATCCAGCGCGATCACCATTGGGAATGTCGACCCAGGCACGTGGCCACATGTCTGACTCATGAACTTTCGGCATCGCACTGCGCGTTCGCAAAGTAGGGGAGACCGGGGCTAGTTGAGACAAATTTTGAATTTGCTCTATGGATCGGATATCAGAAGGGCTAGCATAAGCAGAAGTGTACATGTTTGTGTAGAATGCCCAGAGCAAACAATATGTTACTAAGTCCGAGCAGCCTCGGTGAAAACAAACTTTCTGCAGCTTTGCAACTTGTTCACCCCCTGCTGTCTCAACTTGCCCCAGAATGGGGCAGGTTGATACGACCCATGGGGCAAGTTGAGATAGTAGTGCTATTTATGGCACAGTTACCGAAGGTACATTACAACTCACAAGAAACACAAAAAGGATATCATGCATGTGAGATTATATTGGTATTGAGTGTGGATACTTTTGTAAAAGGTGGCAGTTATAAGACTGAGTATTATATTATTGTATTCTTATTTTGTTTATTTAGTAACATAGTTAATATAGTTAACTATTATTACTAAAACAAAATAAAAATACAACAATATAATACTCTGTTTTATAACTACCACCTATTATTAAAATTATCAATTAGGCCTATATAACATTGTCAATTCTATGAATATTGTTAATCGGCTATATTTCAAATACACTAATTCTGCCGAATTCCAAAAAGTTAACAAAAACACCAAATCATCTTAACGGCTATTCGGCACTGATGTAATAGCACAATAGCACCAACGTTGGTAGCAATTAAAAGTTTGAAAACGTCTAAAAAATACTGATAACCACACAGTACTCATTATAATGTCAAACATTTAGCAAATTCCAGTCCACAAATCACTGGCCAAATGCGAAGACTGAGCTGTTCATGTTCACCGGACATACAGTCCAAGACTAGGTCTACATATCATCACATGAATCACAGTTCTGGCACACGTACATCACGCTACCATCTGTGCACTCCACATGTGCCCACATGTGACAATCTACGCACTGAACCCATTTTTCTCCTGGTCTGCTGTTGGAAAATGGTTCAGCACATACAAGACAAAATGTCTCTTCTTCTTCTTCTGATTCTGACATTTCTTTCTCCCGTATCAGCAGCGACTTTCGACATTGTTTATTTTTCTTTCCTGCCTTTTTGTCATTCTTTTTGTCACTCTTCCGGCTTTTTGCACATGTTTTTGGTTTCTTGGCAGAGTTTCTTTCGGCTGCTTCTTTCTCTATCTGCAGTTTCTTTGGCGTGTCTGTCAAAATTCGGGTTCGTCCTCTTTTGCGCCCAGTCTTGGTTGTAGTTCTTGGTCCTGCCTTGGGTAGTGGTCGAATCTCCAGCAGTGATCGTGGAGTTGTCTGACAGTTGTGAACAGACGGAGTTGATGCTGGCGACAGTGGTGTTGATAGGCCTACTTTAGCTGCTGACTGTTTGATTCCTTTTTCTGCTGATGTGCCAGCCACTGGCTGCACTGCTTGGTTAAGACTGCAAACTGATTGCTGTGGACTGCTAGCATCTTTCTGCTGGTCATCACTGTTCAATGCACAGCTCTCCATTACTGAGGTTTCTGCTGAATGGACTTCAGGTACTAGCACCATAGTCTGTGCTGTCGTTTGGTTATCAAAAACAGATGGACTGATGCATTCACCAAATGGAACATCGGAAATAGGCCGATCAGTAACAGCTGATGGTAGAAATTCATCATCCTGAATTCTGCTGCGATTAAATGGAAAAATACCGGTAACTTCAAATCCTGACTGGATATTGGCTGGTGTCATAGCCAACTTAAAAGCCATGGCACAAACACCTGGAATATCAAGTGGCTGCATGGGTCTTCCTGGATGACTATTACACCAAGAATCACACTTCTTAAGTGGAAAGTAAACTGTGCAGTCCAGTGGCTGCAGCCGATGGGAACAATGTGGCGGAAATGACAAGAGGTGAATTCCATTGTCTTTGGCAAACTGGATACCATCCACAGACAAGTGAGATTCGTGATTATCGAGCAGTAACAAAACGGGTTTATCAGTAGTGGAGTGACTGTACTTCACAAAGTGCTTAAGAAATAGCAGAAAGTTCTCTGAGTCATCCAACCAGATTTGTGGCTAACACCAATGCATCCTGGTGGACCACCGTCAACAAGACGTTCATGATACCGTACTCTTGGAAATATGAACATTGGGGGTACGGAATGCCCCAGTGCATTGACAGCGCAGCACAGAGTCACAAGCTTCCCCCTCCCTGCACTAGTTACTGCTTCTACTTGTTTTACTCCCTTTTGAGCGACGATCTTCCCCAGATTCTGCACTGTTGTTAAGCCCGTCTCATCTACATTCTAAACGCATTGTGGCTCAAAATGAAAGCGTCTGTACAGATCTTCCAGGTTGTCATAGAACATATTGACGTTAGTGCGATTGAAGCTGGTCATTCTACTCAGTGATGTGGCCTCCGGAGTTCGTACTGACAAGACATCTTTATGTCTTTTCATAAAGCCAGAAAACCAGTCGGGACCTGCTGATACATTGCTTGTCCAGTTTCCTGGAACTGATTTGCCAAGATTAATAGCAAACTCATAAGCTAACTTACGTGTCTCTTTCGCGGACAAACCGAAGAACATCTTTGATGCCTCTGTCAAATATGTGACCAGCTCAGCTTCTTCATGGTCGCCAAACACCTGCCTTGCGCGAGCATATCCAGCCTGGATATGCACTGTTGAAGGCACAAGTGAACTATCGTTATTGGTTCCTTCTGAAACTTTCTTCTTGATTTTCTGGACATGTCGATACAGTGTCATTTTGTCAACTCCAAAAGCCAGTGCTGCAGTTCGGTATGACTCTTTGTTGGCAATAACTTCTTCTGCCGCTCGCTGCAGAACATCTGAGTGACTCCCTCTGGACGTCTTCCTATGGTACGTTCTCACCATCTGAAAGCATACACAACATAACATAAGCACAATATAGCAGACAGAAATCTGGGGCTAGTTGATACATGTATCAACTTCCCCCACCAGCAATGTATCAACTAGCCCCACTACAACAGCAATCTTCAGAAACGATTGATCGCAAAATCGGTATCCGGTATCAAAAAGACAGCACCTGACATGCACAATCAAACGAAAAACGGATGCGATGCAAATGCAACAAAGTTGAAGGTTCTTACCTTTTCACCTGTAGCGTCCAGTAAACCACTACAGATTATATTTCGCCTGCGTACAATATAATTAACTCCACTTCAACACACACGTTATTATTTGTTTACGAAAAACCGGAAACAGAAATAGCCGAGTTAGGAATCGTTAGGGCTGAACGAAAATCACGGTGCAAAAGTGAAAAAATCCCGGCATACTTTTAGAAAAGTCGCAAAATTCACGGCGAATTCACGGTGCCAATTCACGGTCATATATAGCGTTAAAAATCTCATTGACAAACATTTTTGTTCTCTGCCTAGTCAACAATCAGTCATGTATCGTCGTCTCACAAAATGACTAACATTAATCGTTCTTATAGTAACTTTCAGGA